>Ga0208391_1000218_pt1 | contig 32006 bp, 44 predicted proteins | sample Knorr_S23_td_Bot_FD_185612 | JGI IMG/M metagenome (GOLD analysis project Ga0208391, IMG submission 185612) | Marine microbial communities from Southern Atlantic Ocean transect - Knorr_S23_td_Bottom_ad_3770_LV_A (SPAdes) (version 2) | ecosystem: Environmental > Aquatic > Marine > Oceanic | place... | reverse complement strand
TTCTTGTACCAAAAATTGAATTCCTTGTACAAATGAGTTATCATCAATAGCGCCTGCAGCCCACCAGCCTGCATTATTTTTAACCCAAGCAGGAATTTCAGATGTGTTTGGGGTCATTGTAGAAGAATTTCCAGTAGTAATCACAAAAGAAGATATGTTTACAGTATATTTAGAATTTCCATATTGAGATTTGACAATATATTTTCCATCAGAAAATTTTTCATTTAATTCTACAGTATAAGAAAATTTGCCATAAGTGTCAACAGGTGTTTTTTTAGTTATGATTAAATTGTTACTAGAATCAAAAACAGAAATTCGTAAAGAGCGTTCTTCATCATATTTATTTACAGAACCAGTAAACAGTACAGATTCACCATTAGTATAGGATTCTTGATTAGTACTAATTTCTACAGTGTAATTATTTGCACTATTATTTTCAGGTGGACCACCATATCCAAAAGCAGATTGTCCAGCTACAGAAACAGTAAATAATGAAATCATAGCAATAATGAAAAATTTATTAAATTTCATTTCATCACTGTATATTTTAATTTGAATTTAAAGGTGGGGAATGGCATAATTTTTTTTAAAAATTAATAGTAGATCGCAAATTAAATCACAATCAGCATGATCAATATATGGAACACTCAGACATAATTGGTATGAATAGTACTTTCAGCAGACCAAATTGGGATGAATATTTTATGTTGCAAGCTGAACTTGCAAAATTACGTTCAAACTGCATAACCCGGCAAGTTGGAGCAGTAATTGTTAGGAATCATAGACAATTAGCAACAGGGTATAACGGAACACCACCTGGAATCAAAAATTGTTTTGAAGGAGGATGTAAAAGATGTCAACTTAGAATGGAAGGAAAAATTGAATCAGGAGCTTCATTAGATAGATGTCTGTGTAACCATGCAGAGGCAAATGCAATAATGCATTGTGCAATTTTAGGAATTGAAGCTGGAGTAGAAGGAGCTGTATTATACACAACGTTTGTTCCATGCCTAGAATGCACAAAAATGGCCATAACCATTGGAATCAAAAAATTTGTTTGTCTTGATAAATACCCTGAAACAGACTATGATTTACTAGGTGAAGCTGGAGTAGAGGTAATACATTTAGAAAAAGCAAAAATTAGAAAATGGGCAAAAGAACTAGCGGATAAATACGAAAGTATAGAGGGATAAAATGCAAGTTAAAGTAGCACAAGTAGAAAAAATAGAAAAAATGCTTCCATCAATGTTAGTATCTGCAACATATGATAATGTCAGTAAATTAGCTGTCCTGAAATTTTACGAACCTACAACACAAAAATTATTTTTATGGAAAGATGAAACAGGTCACAAACCATATTGTTATTCAAGATTATCACCAGATGAATTAGATTTTTTACAAGATAGAGATGATGTTTTAGAAATCAAGACTGTGAAAAAATATGATTTAATTCAGGATAAAGAAATTGACATGTCTAAAATTATTGCCACAGATCCTTTAGCAATTGGTGGAACTATGGGAGAAAGAAGCATACGTAATGTAATTGAAACATGGGAATCGGATATAAAATATTATGAAACATACTTGTATGATAGACAACTAATTGTTGGAAAATATTATGAAATTATTGATGGTTCACTCAAGCCATACAATATGGAAATTTCAGATGAAGTAAAAATTGCACTAAAGAGTTTGTTGTGGGATAAAGTAGATAGCGAAAGCATGATAGATGCAGACGAATTTAAAGAGTGTATTTCAGAATGGGCAAATTTACTCAACCAACCAATTCCAAAAATAAAACGATTAAGTGTAGATATTGAAGTTGAGTTTGATCCTGGGAGATTTCCTGATCCAAAACTTGCAGAAAAAAGAGTCACGGCTATAGGACTAAAGGGAACTGACGATTTTGATCAAATATTTGTGCTTAGAACCGAAGGAACTGAACAAGGACAAAATGAACTTAATGAAAACATCAAAGTAACTTTCTACAATTTAGATAAAGAAAAAGAAATGATTGCAGATGCATTTAAAATAATTGAAGACTTTCCATTTGTAGTTACATATAATGGCGATGAATTTGATTTGCCTTATTTGTATAATAGAGCAGAAAGATTAGGGATTGCAAATCAGAATAATCCACTATACATGATGAGAGATTCTGCTACACTAAAACGTGGCGTACATATTGATTTGTATAGAACATTATCAAATCGTTCATTTCAAATTTATGCATTTAGTCAAAAATATACAGATTTTTCATTAAACAGTGTATCTAAAGCACTATTAGGAAAAGAAAAAATTGATTATGGATTAGAATTTGATAAATTATCTTTGTATCAAACTGCAAACTATTGTTATAATGATGCACAGTTAACCTATGAACTTACAAGTTTCAATAATGACTTACTGATGAATTTACTTGTAATCATTGCAAGAATTGCAAGAATGCCAATTGACGATATTGCAAGAATGGGAGTATCCCAATGGATTAGAAGTTTATTGTATTATGAACATAGAAAAAGAAACTCATTAATTCCAAAAAGAGAAGAATTACAAAAAAGATCAGAAGGGGTTATGTCAGATGCAGTAATCAAAGATAAAAAATACAGAGGAGGGTTAGTAATAGAACCAAAAGAAGGAATTCATTTCAAAGTGGTCGTAATGGATTTTGCAAGTCTATATCCAAGTATCATTAAAGTTAGAAATTTGTCATATGAAACAGTGAGATGTACACATGAAGACTGCAAAAAAAATACAATTCCTCAAACAAATCATTGGACTTGTTCGAAAAAAAATGGATTAACATCAATAATCATTGGATCGTTAAGAGATCTAAGAGTAAATTATTACAAAAGTCTCTCCAAAAAAGAGACATTAACGGATGAACAAAGACAGCAATACACAGTTGTCAGTCAAGCACTTAAAGTCATTTTAAATGCCAGTTACGGAGTAATGGGTGCAGAAATATTTCCCCTATATTTTCTTCCCGTAGCAGAAGCTACAACTGCAGTGGGCAGACATACGATTTTAGAGACAATCAAAAAATGTGAAGAAACGGGTATCGAGGTGCTATACGGTGATACGGATTCATTGTTTCTCAAAAATCCTACTGAAGAACAAATTCAAAAAATGATTGAACAAGCTAAAATTGATCATGGAGTTGATTTGGAAATTGATAAAACTTACAGATATTGTGTGTTAAGTAACAGAAAGAAAAATTATTTGGGGGTGACAAATTCGGGAAAAGTAGATGTAAAAGGTCTTACTGGGAAAAAATCTCACACTCCAGCATTTATTAAAAAATTATTTTTTGAATTACTTGACGTATTATCAGAAGTTCAAACAATGGATGATTTTAAAAATGCAAAAAGAAAGATCTCTAAAAAAATTGCAGAGTGTGGGAAAAAGGTTCAAGCAAAAGAAATACCACTACAAGATTTAACGTTTAATGTGATGTTAAGTAAAGCTCCATCAGAATATGTTAAAACAATACCTCAACACATTAGAGCAGCAAAACAACTAGAATCAATAAGAGAAATAAAAAAAGGTGATAAAATTTCATTTATCAAAATACTAAACAAACCAGGAGTTAAACCAGTAGAATTGGCAAAAAAAGAAGAAATGGATTCTAAAAAATATATGGAATTTTTAGAATCAACATTAGAACAAATAACATCATCAATGGATTTAGATTTTGATACAATATTAGGAAAACCAAAACAAACAGGATTAGACGAATTTTTCTGGAGTTAAAATGGAAATAGATGGAACATTACTAACAATTCTAGGAGTATCAGCTGGAGTGTTAATTCTCACTGGATGGATAGAACAAATCTACAAAGGTTACAAAACGAAAAGTCTCAAAGATGTCTCAAAATTTTTAATGTTATTTATTGCAGCAGGTTCAATTTTATGGCTAATGTATGGTATAATTGTTTCAGATGTATTCATCATAGGAACAAATACTGCAGGTTTAATTCTAATGATAATAGTTTCATCAATGAAAAAAGTATATGATAATCGATTAAAAAAGTCTAATTAAGAAATAAATACAATGCAAAGAGGTTCAAAGAAAGATGTTCATCATTAATTGTAAAAATTATGAAGAAATTTCAGGCGATAAAATTATCGAGTTTGTAAAAACTGCGGAAAAAATTTCCAAAAAATTTAAAGTGAAAATTGCAATTGCGCCACCACAACATTTGATTGGAGTGGTCTCGAATAGTTCAATTCCAATACTATCTCAACATATTGATGATTCAAAAATTGGCAGTACTACAGGTTTTATGGTTCCAGAATTGCTAAAAAAATCTAAAGTGAAAGGTTCTCTAATTAATCACAGTGAACATAGAATTACAAATAAAGAAATTCAAAAACTGGTTTTAAAATTAAAAGAATTAAAAATGATCTCAATTGTATGTGTAAAAGACGTAGCAGAGGTCAAAAAATATGCAAAACTAAGTCCAGACTATATTGCAATAGAGCCACCAGAATTAATTGGATCAGGTAAAGCTATTTCAAATGAAAAACCAGAATTGATTACAAAAGCTGTAAAGGCAGTAAAAGATGCAAATAACAAAACAAAACTTCTTTGTGGTGCAGGAATTGTTTCAGGTGAAGATGTGTCCAAAGCAGTAGAATTAGGATCAAAAGGAATACTAGTTGCCAGTGGAATTGTTAAAGATAAAAACTGGAATAAAATAATTTCAGAATTTGCTAAGGCATTAGTTTAAAAAGCTAAAAAATTTAGAAAATTTTACATGGTAAAAACAAAACCAGTTTATGCATTTGAAGAAGCAGATAGTAAAAAGAGAATGCTTCTAGGTGGAAAAGGTGCAGGTCTAAGTGAGATGACCAGATTAAAACTTCCAGTACCTCCAGGATTTACCATTACAACAGAAGTGTGTAACAAGTATTATGATAATAACAAAAAACTTCCCAAAGATGTGATGCCGGCAGTAATGAAAAACATTATGAAAATGGAAAAAAAGACAGGTAAAAAATGGAATTCAACAACTAATCCATTACTAGTATCTGTACGTTCAGGGGCTGCAATTTCTATGCCTGGAATGATGGATACAATTTTGAATTTAGGATTAAATGAAAAAACAGTAGAAGGATTTGCAGAACAGACAAAAAATCCACGATTTTCATGGGATTCGTATAGAAGATTTATTCAATTATTTGGAAAAGTAGTATTTGGAGTAAATGATGAAAAATTTGATCATGTATTAGACTCTGCAAAGAATACACAAGGAGTTACAGACGATAGTAAACTAGATGTAGAATCATTAAAAACAATTGTTTCAGAATATAAGAAAATCTGTGAAACCCATACAAAGAAAAAATTTCCAGATGCCCCAAAAGAACAATTAGAATTAGCAATAAAAGCGGTTTTCAAAAGCTGGATGGGTGAAAGAGCAGTTGTTTATCGTGAAAAAAATGGCATCACTAAAGACATTGCAAATGGAACAGCAGTCAATGTAGTTACCATGGTTTTTGGAAATATGGGAGATGACAGTGCAACAGGAGTAGTATTTACAAGAAATGGTCATAATGGTAAAAAAGAATTGGAAGGAGAATATTTGATTAATGCTCAAGGAGAAGATGTTGTAGCAGGGGTTAGAACTGGAAAAAATATAGAACTATTAAAAAAAGACATGCCGAAATCTTACAAAGAACTAAACAATGCATGTTCAAAATTGGAAAAACATTACAAAGAACCACAAGATATTGAATTCACAGTTGAACAAGGGAAATTCTACCTATTACAAACAAGAACAGCAAAAATGAGTGCAGGTGCATTAGTAAAAACATCCGTAGATATGGTTAAAGAGAAATTAATTACCAAAGATAAAGCATTATTGAGAATCCCTGCACAACAACTAGAAGCATTACTACATAGAACAATGGATGAATCAAAAATTAAAGACTTTAAACAATTAGCAAAAGGGATTGCAGCATCCCCAGGAGCTGCTAGTGGAATTGTAGTATTTGATGTAAAAAAGACAATTGAATTAGGAGAGGAAGGAAAGAAAATCATTCTAGTTAGAAAAGAGACAAAACCCGAAGATGTTCCAGCATTTTTCTCAGCTGAAGGAATTTTGACTAGTCTAGGAGGAAAATCATCTCATGCAGCAATTGTTTCAAGAGGAATGGGGAAACCATGTATAGTTGGATGTCCAGAATTAAAAATTGATTATGATAATAACACATGTACTGCAAATGGCATTACCATAAAAGAAGGCGATACAATCACCATTGATGGTAGTGAAGGTACAGTTTTCATAGGTGAAATTCCAACTGTAGAGCCTAAAGTCACTAAAGATTTTGAACAAATTTTAGAATGGGCACAAAAAACAAAAACATTAGGAGTTAGAGCAAACGCAGATACTCCAGAAGGCGCAAGACTTGCTAGACAGTTTGGAGGTCAAGGAATTGGACTATGTAGAACAGAGAGAATGTTTAACGGAGCTGATAGAATTGGTTTGTTTGTAGATATGATTATGGCTGAAAATGTTGAAGAACGAAATAAAGTTCTTAAAAAATTAGGTCAATTACAAAAAAGTGATTTCATTGAAATTCTAAAAGCAATGGAAGGTTATGAGGTTACAATTAGATTACTTGATCCTCCATTACATGAATTCTTGCCAAACCCTGAAGAATTGGTTGAAAAAATTCAAAAATTAAAAGTAGAAAACAAAACAGATGAAATCAACAAAGCAAAAGTAGTTCTAAAAAGAGCAAGAGAACTTGCAGAAATTAATCCTATGATGGGTCACCGGGGCGTAAGAGTTGGAATTACATATCCTGAAATTTATGAAATGCAAATTCGTGCAGTCTTTGAAGCATTAGTAGAATTAACAAAGGAAAAAGTAAAGGCGCATCCACAAATTATGATTCCACAAATCAGTAGCATTGCAGAACTAAATCACATTAAAAAAATCTATGATACCATCAAAAAGGAAGTAGAAACTAAAAACAAAATGAAATTAAAAATTAATTTTGGAACTATGATTGAAGTAGTAAGAGCAGCATTGACTGCTAGTGAACTTGCAGAAACTGCAGAATTTTTCAGTTTTGGTACAAATGATTTAACTCAAGGAACATTTAGTTTCAGTAGAGAAGATGTTGAAGGAAAATTCCTTCCAGAATATATGGAAAAAGAATTACTAGAGAAAAACCCATTCCAATCAATTGATGTTAACGGTGTAGGTAGTTTAATCAACATAGGTGTAACTAATGGCCGAAAAATTAGAAAAAATATGGAAGTTGGAATTTGTGGAGAGCATGGTGGAGATCCAAGTTCAATTAAATTCTGTCACGCTGAAGGGTTAAGCTATGTTAGTGCATCACCCCATAGAATTCCTATTGCAATTGTAGCAGCAGCCCAAGCAGCAATTGAACAACCAAAAAAAGCAAAAAGAAAGAAAAAATAATACATTTTAAAGCCAATCGTGGTTTATCATAATTGAATTGCTTCCAAGAATTGATTCAATAAAACAAATGAGACTCAAAATTGGCATTACTCAAAAAAAACTTGCAATGATGACAGGAGTAAGTACTTCAATGATTAATCAAATAGAATCAGGAAGAAGTCAACCAAGTTATAAAACAGCAAAACATATTTTTGAAAATTTAGCAAAATTAGAAGGAGAATCATCATCTCACACAGTAGGAGATTTTTGTAATAAAAATATTGTAAAGTTAAAACCTACAAATACGCTTCATGATGCAATTAAAAAAATGCATGAATTATCAATTAGTCAAATTCCAGTATTTGATGATTCAAAAATTGTAGGAATTATATCAGAAGACGGAATTGTCAAACATTTATCAGATTTAGGGGAGAAAGAATTAAAAAAAGCAAAACTTTCAGATACGATGGAACCGGTTCCACCAATTGTTGATTGGGAAACACCTGCAAATGTACTTGTATCGTTAATTAGGTATTCAAAATGCATTCTAGTTTCAAAAAAATTAAAAATTGTAGGAATCATTACTGCCTCAGACACTCTAAAAATGATGGAATAAATTTAATGAAAATAATTTAAAATTATAATTATAAAATTTAATTAAATTTATTTTTAAAAACTATTTGATCTAGTGCTAATTGTCCACCTCTAGGGTTAGCAGGTTCTGCAGATTTTCCAACAACTATCATTAAAACAATAATATGATCATCAGGTAGATTAATTATTTTTGCAATTTCATTATATTCAAAACCAACCATAGGACATGAATCTAACCCCATTTGTCGTGCAGCAAGCATAATAGTTTGACCTGCAAACCCACAAGAACGCATTGCCTCATCTCTTCTACTTTCAGGATTATTTGCATATTTTTTTTCAAGTGCATTTTTCACATATTCTTGTTTTTCAGAGGTTGAATTTTTCCAATATCTCAAGGGATCGTCTTTCCAAGCACTTGTATTTCCACATAATAAAATCACCAAAGCCCCATCAGATGGTTGTGCCTGATTACGAGCAGCAATACTAATTTTATTTTTAATTTCATCATCAGTTATAGTTACAAATCGCCAATTTTGTTGATTATAGCTTGTTGGAGAAAGAATTGCCAATTTCATCAAAGAATCAACTTGTTCTGATGTCATTTTATAGCTACTATCAAATTTTTTAATTGCACGTCTACTAGTAATTGCTTCAAAAGTATCCATGAGATTATTTGGATCTAAATTAGATAGTAATTTAATTGATTCCAAATAAAATAAAAAATAGATCTGTTGATCTTTTAAGAAGATCATTACTTAATTTTAAAATTAAATAAATTAGATAATGGGATAACCTTCCCATCATATACTCAAATTCAACAATTAGCATATGGGAATTCAAGATCTTGAAAAGTTATTTGATATTAATGAACAAATAAAACAAATTGATAAAGAAAATTATTATAATTTTATGATAGATACAGATACAAAAGAAGGTAAAACAAGAATAGTTATTGATGAATTTGGAACATGGCAAAAAGTTCCAGTTTTAACAGAAAAGCAAGCAGGAGAATTTAGAAAAAAAGGATTTAGACAATTTGTACCAGATTTAATTGATTTTAAAAATAAAATAATCATAGAATACCAAGAAGAATCAAAAGGTAGATATGGAATATTAAGAAAACATGGAAAAATTAACAAAAAAGGACATGATGAGTTTAGTGATGAGGATAAAGATATCTTCTACGAATTAGCAAAATTTAATCAATTAAAAATTTGGGAAAATACATCACCATCAAAACAAAAAGAAGAATTAAAAGAATTTTTAAAAATATTTTCTAAGAAAAAAAACAATTTAAGACATTAAATTTAATTTAAAAATTAATTTAAAGATCAGAAATTATGGTAATGGCTCATGTCCTCTTTTGTATCCACTCCATTTTCGATATTCATAATCGGTTAATGGAGTATCACAACCACATTTACAAAGAGTTTTCATACATATTTGAAGAAAACCAGCATATTTTTAGATTATCTTTAGAATATACTAACTAATCATCAACAATATTTGAAAAAAATAAATTAAAAAAGATCGTAATTAATTAAAAATCTTAAATTACTTTGATGAAATTATCTTGAATGAATTTTATCTTGAATTTGTGCTAAAATCAGTGCAGCTTTATCCTTATTTTCATAAGTATCAACAGTTTCATCCATAATAGCATCAATTTCATAGCTTTTATCAACCAAAATACTTGCAACATGATCATCCAGAGTTCCATTTCCAATCAAGTAGTATGCAAAAACAGTATTTTTTTGACCAATTCTGTGAAGTCTATCTTCTGCTTGTCTGTGAATTGCAGGACTCCAATCAAGTTCTGCAAAAATAACATATTTAGCTTGTGTTAAGTTAATTCCCACATTTCCTGCACGAATGCCTGCAATCATTAATTTTGATTCACCTCTTTGAAATTTATCAATTTGATCCTGTCTCAGATTATCAGATTGTCCACCAATAATAGAAACAGGTGAAAATTCTTGGAGGCTTTCATGAAGTAATTTATGAATTACTTTATGATGACAAAATACAACTACGCTTTCTTCAATTTCCATAATATTTTTCACAAAATTTATGACATGGGGTAATTTTGCAATACCAGCAATTTGTCTTTCACTTTGAATTGCTCTGTGATATGATGCAGATTTTGAAAATTCTGTTTTAGCTTCTTTTTGTTCAGCTTCAAGTTTTTTCCAAATTTTATCAAGTTCTTCAAGATAAAATTCAGTATCAGATGCAATTACTTCTTTGTATCGAACTTTATCCTTTAATTCTTTTAATACATCAGACTTTTTTCTACGAAGCATGACATGTTTTTGTAATTCATTTCTAAGAGAAGCTCGTTTATTTTCCAGAACAATAGCTTTGCCTTTGTCATTCACATAACAAAAGTATTCACAAAATTCCTTAAAACTACCAAGTAATCCAGGTTTCAAAATATCAATAATTGGCCATATTTCTGAACCACGATTGTAAATTGGCGTACCCGAAAGACCAATTCGATATTGAATAGAAGGTGTTGCTGCAAGTTTTTTAACAGCCTTGTATTTTTGAGTAGTCTTAGATCTTAGGTTATGAACTTCATCACACACCATAGTACGAATTCCAACTTTTTCTAAATCAACAGCACGTTTGAAAAGCAATTCATAATTGATTACATAAATATCAGTTTTTGGTAATTCTTTAGATTTACCAGTTCGAATAAGCGTAACACTAGGGGATTCAGGTTCAATAATCCTACCATTCCGACTCTTTTTCTTAAGAAATTTTGCTATTTCACGTTCCCAATTTTTTAAAGTGACTAATGGAGCAATAATAAGAACTGGAAATGTTTGTTTTTCTGTAGAAACATAAGCCAAAGTTTGAACAGTTTTTCCAAGTCCCATTTCATCTGCAAGTAATGCATTACCAGACGATTTTAGTAAGAAATCCAACCCCTCTTTTTGGAAATTCATTAATTTTCCTCTAAATTGTTCACCAGCTTTTGCACGCTTCAGTTTATGTTTTATTGGAGGCAAGGTGGGTTTTGGGGCATATGTTTTAACAATTTTTCTTTGCCAAATGGTTTTTGAAAGAATTTCTAATGGATAGCGATCCATCAAGAGTTTTAATTGTTTTATACTTTCAGTAGAATCTGCAATTATTACTTCATTCTCATTTTCACCATACCAAGCTTCAGGAGATAATCTAGAGATCATATCAACTGCACTAGCACCTGTAACTTTCCAGCACCAAATTTTAGAATATTTATCAAGAACATATTCCAATGAACCAAAATTTTCTAGTGATGTTTCCATAATTTGTCGACAGAAAGTTTTTTTTCTTTATGAATCTTGAGGTTTCAATAAATTATATCAAAAAAAAATAAAAATCTACAAGAGTTAAAATATAACATATAATGTCATATTTGGTACAAAATAAAATGATAATTCATACTCAAAATTATTAAATTTAATTAAAATTAAGTGCTAAAATCAAAGAAAAAAATCAAAAAAGAGATGATTACAGCATACGTTTAAAGTTCATTAAAATGAATAATTAATATGGAATTTATACAAAATGAAGAGCCAGAAATAAAAAAACCAATCATTATAGCTGCAATGCAAGATATGGGGAATGTTGGAAGTATTGTAATTAATTTTATTAACAAATCATTAAAATCAAAATCATTTAGAACTGCAAAATTATCATTTCCAACATATGTAGTTGATAATGGAGGGTATATTGATTTACCAAATGAAAGTTGGCAATATAGATACACAGATGATTTGATAATATTTGGAGGAGGAAACGGTCAACCGCAAAATAATAATGAATTAAATTTATTATGTCAAGATGTAATTGATGTTGCAAAAAAATATTCTGCAAAATTTATTTACACTTTAGGAGGATTTCATACAAATAGAATTTTAAAAGATTATCCTAAAACATACATCACTACAACATCAATAGAATTAACAAAACAAATGGAAAGGTTAGGTGTAGATATGACTCCTCAAAAATCATTGATTACTGGATTTAATGGTTTAATTCTAGGATTTGCAAAAAAATATGAAATTCAAGGAATGGGCATGTATGGAGAATTAAATAATCCAGAAATTCCACAATATAGAGCAGCAATTAGCATTATCAAAACAATTGAAAAATTAACATATAGAAAATTAGGAGATACAAAAGAATTAGAGATTTTAGCTCAAGAAATTGAGAATAAATTTAAAAATTAATGAGTATTTCCAACCTCATGAGCAGCAGTATTTTCATCATGACAATCACAACTGCACAAATGTGTCTTATGGTCATTCATACAATCAATACACTCGAAATGTTTTCGAGTTTCACAAGCAGCACAAATCATAATTAATCATAATTAACAGATGAATTTGAATATTTCTTTAATATTGTAAAAATCAGTAGTCAATTTGACTTCTTTGAAGGAATTTTGCGGATAAATCAAAATACCCTTGAGGATCTAATTCATTTACAAATCCTTGGTCAATGTTTATCAAGTAAATAGAATGTAAGTGAGCATTTAAAATATCATCATAAGATATTTGGGGATTTTTATAATAACGATCACATAAATTTTTAATTTTTTCAACATCCTCTTTTTTTCGAGCACTTGGGGGAATTAAGAAAAGTTTTGAAATTGGTAAAATCCCAACACCTGGAGTAGCTAAAGAGAATTTACCACAATATTGACTATATCTTGCAATTTTACTCATCAAACGAGCTGCAAAATAATCAATTGTATCCATAGCATGATCTGGAGGAGTAAATCCAGTTTCTATTTCAATAATAGTACTACCTCCACCTTTTTTTCCAAAAATATCACAAACTAAAATATTCGAGACATCTTTTTCAACTTCAACAGTGTATCCCCTAGAAATTAAATTGGATGCGCAAATTAGTTCTAAAACAGAGTGGTTAATTTTTACTAGATTTTTTCCATACATTTCAATTAATTGAGTACAGACATGATTTAGTTTAGAAACATCATTTTGTTTAAGATTTTTTGAAAGTTTTTCACTCATAAAATAAACGTCTTTAGAAAATTTTTCTAAATCCATAATGATGGAAAACCATTGAAGTGTTTAAGAATTAACATAAAATTAGGCACAATAAAGAATAAAAATAAAAAATAGACAATTGATAAATCATGCGCGTATCTTATATTTCAAAAAAACATTATTAATTAATGAAAATAGATATCCCATTATCTTGTCCAGTATGTAGTGGAAAGATGTATTCTATCAGTTATGAACCATTTTTGGCTGTACTCAAAAATAGAAGTTGGCAAGTATGTAAAGAATGTAATTTTGAAAGGGATTCAGAAGAGTTTAAAAAATCAATTTGCTGTGCATAAAAAATGTGGGTCATACTAAACAATTTTTAATGTAAACAAAAAGGATTAACCAATTGAAAGTATATCATAAATCATCTTGTATTACATGTAAAAAAACAATTACAGAAATGGAACGAATGAAATTAGATATAGACTCAAGGGATTTTTTTAAAGATCCATTTACTGAATTAGAATTAAAAAAAATAATTAAAATGACAGGGAAAAAACCATCAGAATTACTTAGAAAGAGAGACAAAACATACAAAGAAATGAATTTATCAGAAAATAAAAAAACAGATTCAGAAATAATCAAATTAATGGTGAAATATCCAGGGTTGATATTACGTCCAATCATAATTTTAAAAAATAAGGCAGTAGTAGGAAAAATAGATCTCAAAAATATAAAAAATTAATCAGTTTTTTCTTGTTTAAAAATTCTAATTGCCTCTAAATGTGAACAGTTAGCTTTCTGTCCGTTTCCATGATGAAATTTATAATAATTTTTGAACCCATAACACTCACAAGTGTCAGAAGTAACAAAGTATGATTTGTTTGGGTCAGATGAAGACCTAATTTGGAATAGGTCATCTTCAATTTTAGATATAAAACCAGATTCAACCAGTTTTTTTGCTTTTTTGATAGTATTTGCACTCACAATAGAACCAAAATCCAATAACAATTTAGAGCTTTATGATTAAATTTTATTTTAGTTTTTAAAACATATTCAAAAAAATGCATTTAAAATAGTAAATAGTTACGATGATAAAAAAAATTAACAGATTATGAATTTTCTTTATCAGAATACATATTGCTAAATTATTTGTGTATGTACAAATGCCATATTGATATTTAATCTATAAACTAATTACAAACATAATTACAACTTATCTTTATCCAAAACTATTACACCTAAAATTAAGATTATAACAAATATCAAAATTTGAATTTTAATGGGACCTATTCATTTTTTTTCATGAAATATATTTTCATTATAACTAATGAAAAATTAAATATTAAATTCAAATTTCATAGTATTGTTTTGAAAGTATTTCTGTATGGCAGCCCTTATGGGTTTTTCAGGATATTTATCTAAAAGAATATTCAAAATTTTATTGATGTAAGTTTCTAATATTTTTTTTCTTTCATTTGCTGTTTTGGATGTCAATACTTTTATTTTTTCATGATGATCAATTCTAAGTATAACCATGTAAGCCCTATCAACATCATCTTGAACATGTTCTAGTAAATCTAAACCCTTTTCTCTCAAGCGAATTCCATCAAATTTCATAATGGTAGGAATTTGTTTAATAAAATTTATTTCAATTTTTTGATTAGATTCAAAAATTTCCATCATTTTTAAAAAATTAAATTCACTTTGAGCATCATCATTTTTCTTATACACGATCTTGTTTTTATCAGGTTTTGTTTGAAGATAACCAATATTTTCTAATCTTTTCAGAGATTCAATAATGGCAGATTTATCACCTCCAATTTTTCGAACGATATCATTGGGAAATTTCCAATTACCAGTTAATTCTAATATTTTATCATCATATTTGGTTGTCATTATACATGGTTTCTAAAACAGATAGTTAAATTACAATCTAATTATAAAATCGATAGAATCAAAACCACATGGTTATCCACTGATAACTAATCATTACACGGTCTTTATAGCCTGCGTGTAATGTTTGGAATTATTTGAATTCTATCAAATATTATTGTACAATTATGGAATAAAAGTTGATTTGCAAAAAAATGAATATTTGTTAATTTTTATTATATTTTTCAAAAATATTTAAAGAAAATACCACATTAAGGTTATGTTGTTTTAACTCACTAAATCAAACAATGTCTGTCATACAACAAATCAATGAGAATGAAGAAAAACTGCTGAACATGATCTTGGGTGAAATTCCTAGTTCCAGAGTTGCAATCATCTGTGATCATGATGGGAATATCTTGTGGAATAGTATTAGAGACAATACTACAAGTTTTCTAACCCTAGATGAAACAAAAGAATCTTTAAAAAGATCTATTGAATCATGGGATAAGCGAAATCAATTATTCCCAAAAATTGGAAATGGGAAATATGCAATTGTTGCATATGACCAAATTAAGAGAATAACAGTTCCTCTTCCAAACAAACATCTATTGTTTGTAAGTTTAGAAGGTGAAGAATTTGGCAACATCAAGAATATTATGACTATAGTCAATTGGGTAAATTCCAATATGGGACTATAGACTATTTTTATTTTTTATATTGTATCTCTGATTAAAATATTTGACAGAATTTCATTATCTGTAAATTATAGATTATTTCCTCTCATAATGGTCATATTCATGTAAGAGATATTCAATAAATGAAAAAACAAGAAATAGATTTTAAAAAATTAATATATTTTTAATTAAATATAAGCAACAAAAATTATCGTACAAATAATTTAGTTATATTTAATATTTGTACTTTACATTGTATAGTATGGCAACAGCATTCATTTTGATAAATTGTGAAATGGGAAATGAATTAGAAGTAATTCCAAGTCTCAAGAAATACTGTAGTGAAGTTAATGGCACATATGGAATTTATGATTTAATTTGTAAATTAAACTATGATAACATGAATGCATTTGAAGATTCATTGAAAAAAATTAGAAAAATTAGATTTGTTACACATACAAATACAATACATACAATTCCTGAGCAATCATAAAGAAGAGTTTTTTGAACAAAATTGTTCATTTCATTAAAAATTTATAATAAAATTGGACAAATTATCAAATAATTTTTTAATAAAATTAAATTATTCTTTATATGTATTAATGTCATAGAGTTATTATGAAAATAAGGATTATACAATAATGGCAGTAGCATATGTTCTCATAAATTGTGAACTCGGTTCTGAAGAAGTAGTTATTGCAGAGATAAAATCAATTGAAGATGTTAAGGAAGTGCATGGTACTTTTGGTGCTTATGATATTTTAGTAAAGATTGAATCGAGTCAAGTCGAAGCATTACGTGAAACCATTACTTGGAAGATTAGAAAAATTCCAAAAATTCGTTCTACATTAACATTAATGGGAATTCAAGGTCAAGGGTAACTGGTAAAGAAATTGGCAAAAGCATACGTCTTAATGAATTGTGATATGGGTGCTGAAAAAAATATCATTTCGTCATTGAATGCAATTGATGGGGTTACTGAGGCTCACGGTACTTTTGGCCTTTATGATATCTTATCTAAAATTGAATCTGATGACGAAAGAGGAATTCAAAAAATAGTAACTGAAAAAATTCGTAAAATGCCTGAAATACATTCTACAATAACTTTGACTCGCTCAGAATCTGAAGAATTATTCAAACCTTCAGAAAAATCAGTCAACGGAACACTTGGAAAAAATTTATCTCAAGCATATGTTGTGATTCATACTGATCATGGAGAAGAGTACGAAGTATTACGTAATCTAAATCACATTCCAGAAGTAAAAGAGGCAGATGTTGTGTTTGGATTCTATGATGTTTTGTGTAAGATAGAATGTGATGAGTATACTTCCTTGGAACAAGTAATTACAAAAGCAATTAGATCTCTACCTCACATCAAAACTAGTATGACATTAAATGTCATTTCAGAACAAGACTGAAATCTCATTTTTATTTTAATTTTTGTGAAATTTTTTGTATAATCCATACGTTTTCTACCACCAATATTATCAATTGTGAGAAAATTAATTGCATAATTTCCATCACAACAAGACAACATCATTTTACTATTTTTTTATTCAATTTCTGAAAAATAGGACTGAAACGAAATATAACGAGAGTAATCTGACTCTAATAAAATTAAGTCAAATTTAGTTACTTCTTAATTTACACGTAAACAATTTACCAAGTGAAATCATTTTACAAAAATGTTCATTTTATCTATTCATCTTTTCGATATAGTTTGTATTCTTAAATAGATTGCATCAAAAGCAATTCCCAATGATCAGAAGTTCTGTTTTTGGAATTTCTGGTTTTTAATAATTAAAAAAATAAAAAAGAATAGTAACAGTTAATCCTTTGAGAGGCCAATATTTTCTTAAACTTCTCAATGTCTAAGTAATGTTTACGATAGATACTAGATTTTTTGAACTCGACCAATTTTTCCATTTTCTAATTCAACTTTAATTCCATGTGGATGAAATTGACTTGAAGTAAGAATTCTCTTTACTTTACCTTCAGTTAAATTCCCTGTACGTTGATCTTGTTTTTGGACTATCTGGACTATGATGCCAATAGATATCTTATCTCTTGAGGGTATATCGTTCAATAATATTCTGAATTTCATTGATAGTTTATAGTACTTCATGTAACAAGCAGATGCCGTTTGACATATTACCCACTTGATTAGATTGGAGAATTTCTTCTAAGGATTATTGAAAAATGAATCTAAGATTAAATCATTGAATCAAAATTGTCTAGAAACACCGTGAGAATGTTCCTAGACGTTAATCTACTGTTTTTTGAAATAGTAAACTGATTATCGTAATCATTTAGTTTTGTATAAATCATGAAGTATCATTTTTGTGCCTGTAGTTGTAATGACACCCCTTATTGCAAAACCACTCAAGACCAGCTAAATATTGTACATTATCACACTTGCCACAAAATGCACATTTTGTAAAATGCTTCATTCGTTTTTCATCGGTTCCGTACTTTTCATCGGTCATTTTTTGAAACCTCAACATCTTTTTTCTGCATGACAATTTTATCTGAACCTTTGCAACTTTTATCCCCTTTGGAATGTTTGTGAATTTTCCAATTTGCTCCCTTCGTGAATTTCAGAACTACATGCCCTGTTTTCCATTGCTGACACCATGCACAAAATATCTTGGGAGCGTTTGATTTTGACTTGTGATAATTCCCAGAATTTGCCATGATACGATAAATCAAGAATGTATTCAAAAGAGTTTCTATAATTAGAAAAAAGAAAGTATGAGGGTTTGTAATAATTATCCCAGCATACGAACAACCGATAATACAACTACTGGGTGCATTGTCAAGATATTGCTTTGCCCAACAATGAAACTTTGTTGTCTTTAGTTATATGGCCATTCTTTGATTTCCGTTTTGACACACATCTTATGCCTGAAATAAGAATATAACGAATAGGATCTAGAATCTAATAAGATTAAATCAAATTTCGTTACATTATTTTTTGAAATTAAATTTCTAATTATTTATCAAGTGTTCTATTGAGACAATCATATCTACCAAAGTAATTTTATCTTCAGAAACCCACATTGCAAGATTTGTAACCCATGATGGTAATTGTTCATCAGGAATTCCAAGAACTGCAGTTAATTCAGAAACATCTTTTGAAGAACCATTCCAATCAGAAACTAATTCAAAAAGCATAGACTCATCAAAGAAACTCAAAACTTTTTGATTCACTTTAGAATCAAACAACAGGGGTTCATTACCAGTAATTTTCAAAGTTAATGGAAGTGAAACTTTGAAGAAATTTCCTGAACGGTCAGTTGCCTGAACCCATACTTCAGAGGTTTTCATGGGTTCTAAAAATTTCATTTTAAATGAAATTGTAAAAGTTCCAACTAATCCATCAAGATTTTCAGCAGTTCCACCTTTTACAAATTCTCCAGACTCTTGTATTGTGATATCGGGTTCACTCCACTGTACAGTATTGGAGTAATCATAAACTAAATCCTCTCCTGTTTGATGCCATTCATAATATGTTGTACTAACCTTTCCATACTCATCAAAGTTGTTTGCATAAAATGTATTCATGTCATTTGGTTTGGTTAGGAAATTGGTATACGTACCACTATCGTAAACTCTTTCCAAAGTTCTATTGTCAGTTAACTCTAAAATAATTTCAACTTCATCACCAGGATCTGCAACAATTGGAGTTATGGTATCACCAAACATAGGTAATGGAGAGTCTTGTTCAAAATTCCAAATTTCACTGGATTTAGAAATACGTTGTGTTTCAGGATTTTGAGATGTGATGTGTACTTCAACTTTGGTTAATTTTGGTGCTTCACAGTCATAACAAGAACCAGATTTTTTTGTTTCTTTAGTTTCTTCAGCAACTGGTGCAATGTCAATTACTGAAACTGTATCATCACCATTATTTACAACATACATTCTATTGTTTGCTGAATCAAACGCTATACCTCTAGGTTTGTCCCCTACAGAAATGGTGGCATCAACTACATTAGTTGCAGTATTAATCACTGAAACTGTATCATCACTTAGATTCGAAACATACATTCTATTATTTGCTGAATCAAACGCCATCTCTCGAGGAGAATTCCCTACAGAAATGGTGGCATCAACTACATTAGTTGCAGTATTGATTACTTTTACAACATCATCAGATGAAATTGAAACATACATTCTATCATTTGCAGAATCAAACGCTATACCAACAGGATTAGTCCCCGCAGATATGGTTGCATCAACTGCATTAGTTGCAGTATTAATCACTGAAACTTCATGACCTTTCCATTCTGTAACATACATTCTATTGTTTGCTGAATCAAACGCTATGTGTTGAGGAAAACTACCTGCCCCTCCTACAGATATGGTTGTAATTATTGTATTATCATCAGTGTCAATCACTGTAATGATGCCCTGATTATAATTTGTAACATACAATCTATCATTTGCAGAATCAAACGCTATACCAACAGGATTAGTCCCCGCAGCTATGGTTGCATCAACTGCATTAGTTGCAGTATTAATCACTGAAATTGTATTATCAAAAGCATTTGCAATATACAGTCTATTATTTGCAAAATCAAATGCCATACCATAAGGCGCATCCCCTACAGAGATGGTTTCAATTACACCATTAGTTGCAGTATTAATCACTGAAACTGTATCATCATCCCAATTTGTAACATACATTCTATTATTTGCTGAATCAAACGCTATACCTCTAGGCGCATCCCCTACAGATATTGTTGCAATTACAGTATTTTCCTCAGCTAGTATATCAGGCATTAATTGTGAAATGATTAGTGACAACACAAGAATTAGTAAAAATATCATTCGCATGAGATCTGATCGAAGTTTTTCATAGTATGTATAATTTTCAAAAATATTAGAAAATTCTAGGTTCAAAAAATTCAAAATTATGTGTAAAATAGAAGAAGGTCAAAAAAAAGCCAGTCTAATAATATTATAAGCTATTTTTATGTGAAATGGGTATTGAGTATGAAAAAATATGTAGCTACACGTGCCGCTACAATGTTTGGTGTTTTATTGATAACATTATTGATTACAATACTTATTGTTGGTTCCAATATGGATACAATTCTAAAACAAGGAATTGTATTTCAAGTAAGATCTGAAATCATTGAAAATCCAGCAATAGCAGAAAGTTTTTCATCAGTTAAAGAATTTGAAGCATTTATTGATAAACAAACAGATGAACGAATCAAAAATTTAGGATTAGATGAACCATGGTATTCACCTCAAAGAATAGGATTTACAATGTATAAAATAATTTTATTAGATTTTGGACAAGCTACATTTCTTACAAGTGATTTAGGATCTTCAAATGTAAGAGATATTATTTTTGAAAAACTTCCAAGAACAATTCTTTTATTCACATCAGCTACGATAATTATTTCAATAATAGGAATTTTTGTAGGGGCTTTATCTGCAAGTAAAATTGGTTCTGTAGTAGATAGAATTACATCAAGTTTTGCAATTATAAGTTCTAGTTTTCCAGTGTGGTGGATTGGGATGTTAATGATATTTTTATTTGCATTCACATATCAAATTTTTCCAGCACGAGCAACACCAGATATTCCATCATCAAGTCCAGAATATTTAGGAGTGTTATTGTATCATATGACATTGCCATTAATCACAATAGTTATGATAGGATTTGGATCTTGGGCATACTTAGTTAGGAATTTTATGGTTGGAATAATGCAAGAAGATTTTATTATAGCAAAAAAAACAATGGGGATTAAACAAAACAGGATAACATACATCCATGCGTTAAAAAATGCAGCACCGCCGATAATTACAATTTTGGCACTTAGTTTATCAGGCTCTCTAGGCGGTGCAATAATTACCGAAGCAGTATTTGATTGGCCAGGTATGGGCAGATTATATTTTGAAGCAATTACAGTCATGGATTTGCCAGTAATTATAGGTTCAACATACATTTTGACTGTGTTTTTCCTAGTTAGCATATTCATTGCAGATTTGCTATACGGGTACTTTGATCCAAGAATACGTACTGGTGCAAACCCATGAGTGGTATTACACCAAATGAGATAAAAAAAGAATTTCTAAAAAGTAAGATGGGAATTGCAGGAATTACAATTCTCATAATTCTAATTTCAATATCAATAATTACAACAATTACAGTTCCTGTAGAAACTTTTCAAGAATGGAATAATCCAGGAAGTTGGATAACATATCCAAAGACTGCAATTCCAATTTGGGTGAATTTATTTTTAATAGAAAAAATTCCAGAACATCAAATTATAACAGAACCAAAAATTGAAACCACATCTAATGATGAGATCAACTTATCATCATATCAGTTTAATGTAAATTTTAATTATGATGATTTTCCAAATGATTTTATTTATTCATATTCATCAGAATATGCAAATTCACCACTATTTCAAATGTCCGTAATTAGACCAGATGGAATTAAACTAGAATTAGTTTCTACATCACTTCCACATTCAAATTTAAAAACAATTCATGAAGATAGAATATTTTCAACAGATGCCATGATTAAAAAAGAATTAACGTTACAATCAGAAATATTTGAATTTAAAATAAATGAATTATCTTCAGAAGGTATTATTTTTTCAAAAACTGAAGTAAATCAACCACTAAAAGGAAATTATATTTTTTTAATTGATCTATATGGAATTAACGATGAGAGTCAAATTGTTGAATCGAATCTAATTATTGGAGGAAAGGCTTTTGGTATAATGGGAACCGATGAACTAAGACGAGATTTAGCAATAGGATTACTATGGGGAACTCCTCTGGCGTTATTCATAGGCCTTGTAGTGTCAATTGCATCAGTAGTAATGGGATTGACGTATGGAGTTTATGCAGGATTCAAAGGTAAAAAAACAGATGAAACCATGATGAGATTCAATGATGTAATCTATGCATTACCTGCATTGCCTTTTCTGATAATACTTTCAGTAACCATTAGTAACAGCATATTTGTCATGGTAGGATTTTTGATGATTTTTGGTTGGGTCGGAATTGCAAAAGTTTCCAGAAGTATGTCACTTCAAATTAAAACTCGAGGGTATGTTGAGGCTGCGACAATGATGGGTCAAAAAGATTCAAAAATAATTCTTAAACATATTTTACCACAATTACTCCCATATGCATTTGCAAGTGTTGCAATATCAGTTCCTGCTGCAATTACTACTGAAGCAGGACTCAGTTTTTTAGGATTAGGTGATCCATCATTTCCAACATGGGGTCAGATTTTACACGATGCTAATGTATTTGGAGCAGCAGCAAGAGGATTATGGTGGTGGATTGTCCCACCAGGAATTATGATTGCCATTACAGGTTTAGCATTTGTCTTTATTGGAAATGCTCTAGACTCAATAATAAATCCAAAATTAAAAAGATGATTAAAAACTATAATGTCTAATAACTTCTAAAGCAGAAACATTGAGTTTTATTGTATAGATTAAAGAATTTGGATCATCTTTGGTATCAGATAAGATATCAGTAAACTTTGTTTTTTCCTCTTCAGTTGCTCCTGCTTCATCTGCACATAAGTTAAAGGCCTTCAAATTTAGATTGTGGGATAAGAGATAAGAGAGGAATTTTTTATAATCTTCAGGATTAGACCAAGGTTTACTTTTCTCAAAACATGTTGCAATCCAAATATCTACAGAATTATGAAAAATAGCTTTTTTACGAATTTCATCTAATGATAATTTTTTCACCTAAAAATCTGCTCTTTGCATTTTGGAACCACAACGAGGACATGAACCACCCTTGTGTTTATTATTACAAACAAGACAAACATATCGTACAGTTGTAGAATTATCCTGACCACCGTTTCCAAAAAATCCACCCCCTGTGCCACTAGAACGGCCACCAAAGTTACCCATTTGACCCATCTGTCGTCGTCTCATATACATAGGAAGTAAGATGAAGATTGCCATTACGAGTCCAATACTAATAAACCAAGGTACACCAAGATAGCCTAAAACAATTTGAAGTCCAATACTAAATACAAGTGAAGCACCGAGAAAAATATAATATTTTTTAAGCTGAGGATTCAAATCAATAAAAGTTCTTTACAAAAAGGTTATAAAGCTTTGTTAGATTTTTCCAATTTCAGGCAGGGATTTAGAAATTAAACAATGGATAATGGGACAGGGTTGCCGCTACTATCCCATGCAAAAATTGAATCATCATCATAAGGAGATTTAATAATCAATGAAATTAATCCAAAGAAATTATTCAAATCAGTTACAGATGGTTCAGCTGAACCTACAGGATGTGAATGTACAATTCCAATGTAGCTATTATCAAAGGGTAAAAAAGAATGTGGAAATCCAGCAAAGGTAGGTCCTGTAAAATTAAATGGTGGAATAGCAAGACCATCTATTTTTATTTCACCATTTCGAGATTTTCCTTTTAATATCAAAATTCCCTCATTAGGATGCTTCATTTTACAAAAGGTAACAATACTATCCAACACATTTTGTTCAAGTAAAATTTTACGTTCAATTTTTTTCTTTTTAAAAAACACAAAAACACTTCAATTACTTGGTAAATTAGTTTTAGGATAAAGAGATGACATATTTAGTATTAGAAAATATCTGTAATTTATCTTCAATTTTAGATACAAGTTGAGGAATTTTAGAATTTATTTCATCAATTTCAGCTAAAATTGTTTTAGACCTTAATTTTGAATCATTCTGAGAATCAGTATTTTTAGAAAAGTCATTTTCTAGTGAAGTTAGATTTTCAGGCTTTAGAGTATTCAAATCATTTTTCATAGAGCTAAAAGTGTCAGAATATTCAGATATTTTTTTGATAAAATCATCTAAAGATTCCTCAGTTTCAGTCAGTTGGATTAAAGTTTTGTCAGTGTCTTTGACAGAAATAGAACCAGAAGATATGCCTTTTCGAATATTTTCCAAAATTACAATAATAGAATCAGAGTTAACAGGAATTAATGCGATAAATGGATCATTAATTAAAGTAGATAAAATATTTTTTTGATCTTTATCCAAAGCTGAAGAATAAGAATATCTACCAAGAGGACGAGAAATTTTTGTAAATTGAGTATCAATTTCATTTTTAATTTTAGATTTTTGAAGAGTGAAATCATTTAATTTATTTTCTAAAGCAACATATTTTTTAAAATTCTCTGAAGAATGTATTTCATCTATAGAATTTTGTAAAGAGATATTTTTTTCTTCAAGTAATTTTAAATTATCTAATATCTCCAGGTTTCTTTTTGTTTTATTAACATGGTCTTGATTAAGAGATTTAATGTTCTCCAATATTTGATTAATTTCATCAAAATTGGATTGGGTAGAAGCAAAATGTTTTAAAAGTTTTGAAATATTTGCAGAATTATCATTCATAATTTTAAGATTATCTGTTAATTGATTAGCGTATTTTTTTGCAAAAATATGAATTACTCTAGTTTGTCGTCCTAAAACATCACCTACTTTTTTTAGAACTTGATTGAGAAAATAATCTAATTTTTTTGCATCATCAATTGTTGAAATTTGCATCAAGTTTTTGACATCTTTTTTTATAACATCAATTACTTGTCGTTTACCTCGAACAACAATTATGGCCAAATGTTTATCAATATCATCTACTTTCAAATCGTCCTTTTCAAGAACAATTCCAATTTTCATCAAATCATCAATTAGTGGAGCAGTATTATTCCTCAAAGTCTTGATTTCAGAAAGAATTTGTGATTCTCTTAATTTACTAAGATCAGAGATAATCTGAGGAATATTCTGGAGTGAAATATTTTGATTAGTAGATTTATGTTCTACAGACACCTCAACAGGTTTTTTCTTACCCCAACCAAACACCATTTGATAATATTATTTCAAAGGGATTAAAAATGATTCTTTGACTAAAAATTAAAATTTGATGTCAAAAGCCATTTAGCATGGTTAAAACGGTAAAAAAATCATTTCATACAGGAACAATCAAAAAAACAATCAAAATTAATGCATCAAAAGAAAAAGTTTGGAGAAAAATTAGCAATATTGTAGGTTTGCCCACATGGGTTGTAGATGTAAAAGAAACAGTGTATTTATCTAAAAAGAAAAAAGATGTAGGGGCTATCAGACTAATTACATTTGCAGATGGAACTAAAATAGAAGAACATGTTGTTGCATGGGAAAAGGGAGAGTATTTCACATATGTTGCAACCGAAGGATTGCCATTAAGAGCATATGTTGCCACAATTTCTATGAAAAATAAAACAAAAAATATTACAGAATTAACATGGCAATCATATCTCAATAGTAAAAAAATGTCTGAAAAACAATTTTTAGAATTTTTAGTATTTATGGGATCATTTTATGAAGCATCACTTGAAAATCTAAAAATATTACTTGAAAAATAACGTCAGTAATTTTCCAAGTCAAAAGGTAAATACGGTAAATTATAAAAAAAAATATGAGTGATATGCGATTCATAATTTTAGGAATCGCATTAATTTTTGTGGGATTTATTATTTTAGGTGCATTTGGTCATGAGTATCAAGCTGCAACTTTAGAATCAAATGAATTTGGAACATGTTATGAATATTTTGAAGATAAACCACCAGCAAAAATAAATTGTTCATTTAAAATAATGGATCAAATATTATTTTTTGGATTAGTTTTGGGATTTATCATATCGGGAATGATTTCACTAATCAAAGGTGTTCGTGGAAATTGGGATAATAAAGTGAAACCAGAAGACATGGCAGGACCTAGCAAAGACTAGAGAGATTATTTAACATCTATATTTTTCTGATTAAAGATTAGATCAGAGTCACCAATTTTTTTCTTTAATGTTTCATATTCTTTTTTTGATTTGATCATTTTTTCTCGAATATCATATATCATTTTATCATCATCGCTAAGTGTATCATAATGATTAATCTTAACATGATGAAAATAGTTTAAAACAATATCAGCATCTTCAAGTAATATTTGATCACAATATTTGCATTTCATTTTTTTGTAAAATTAATTCCAACATATAGAATATACGTATTGATAAATTTAAACGTCAGATTCAAGAATATGCTTCATTGAAGTTACAATATTACTAATTTTACACACTCTTTGATCAAATTGTAGATCAGATAATTGTTCAGGTTGTTTCAAAATTATAATTATTTCAGATAAATCACCGTTAGAAATTACACGTATTGAAATGTTCCAAGAGGGTTCTCCATCAACATATTGATGATTTAATATTCTCAGAGATTTGTTTTTTAGATCTAAAATAATTTTAGGAGAAAGTTCAAGGATAGTATCAAATACATCACCTGCCATTTTGCTTACCTCAATTGAAATTGTTCTAGTTCTATTCACGATAAAAAAGTCAAATTATAATTAAAAAAGATATAGTATCAATGATACGAATTAAAAATCAGAGTTATCCATTAAGAAATTCTTTAATTTTTTTTAAATTTGCAACGTTTGATTCATGAAACATGACCATGGATTCTGACATAGAATTAGGTAGAACAGTTTTTAAATTATCTACTAATTCATCCCCGCTTTCAATCATAGTGTCAATAAGTTTTTCAATTTCATTTTTATCACCAGTCATGATTTAAGATTAGTAAGTGATCATAATTAAATATTGAAATTTTATTTATTTAGATTTTTAAAATCCAAACATTTTTGATTAAATTCATCAAGATAAGATTTACTGTTAATTTGAGAATCTAAAATATAGAGTTCACAAGTTTCAGGATCAATCATGGGTGTATCATTATCATTAGTAACAAATTGTAATAATAAAATCCCAATAAGAACAATTATCAAAATTACAGGTAATTTACTTGAAGAAATATCCATAAACAACCATAAGTAATTTTAAACTTAAGCGTATTGAATTAGGAGTAATTTCAATTATCTTTTTTTATTAAAGTTGAAGTCGAACGAACTTTAGCTAACTTTTGAATATTCCAAGAGACAATTTCTCTAATTTTTTCAAAGTTTTCAGCTTGTAGTTTTACCATCATATCATGAGTTCCAATTGTTTCAAAAACATCTACAACTTGTTCCAATTCTTTTAATTGTTCAATGATACCAACTTCTGCACCTAATTCACAATTTAACATAACATATGCATCAGTCATGAATTAGACAGATGGAGGTGATTATTTAAAGATGGAGAATTTTAGGCTTATCTACCATACCACATTAACAAGATCTTTAAGATTACGTCTGGGTTTTGGAAATTTAGTTTGTTTAGGATAACCAATACACAGTACAGATGAGGGCACTAAATCAGTTTGGAGAATATCCATTATTTTTTGTTCATCAAACATTCCAATCCAAATAGAACTTAATCCTAATGCTTGAGCTGCAAGTTGAGAATATCCTGCAGCAAGAGTTGCATCCTGAATTGCAAATTTTCTGAGGATATAAGGAGGGAAATTAAATTTCACTCGAGATGGATTTTTGCAAAAAACCAACACCACGGGAGCATCAACATAAGATTGGTGATTACAAGCATCAATCAAAGAGTTTTTCTTTTCAGGGCTTTTAATATAAAAAATTTCAAATCCTTGAAAATTACCAGCCGTAGGTGCAGTGTCAGCTGCTGCAATTATTTTATCAATCTTGATAGTTTCAACAGGTTTATCAGAGAATTTTCTTGTAGAACGTCGTTTTTTCATGACTGCAAATAAATCAGTATCAACTATTTCTTCAACAGGTCCAGTTCGTAAAATAAAATCAAGTAATTGATTTGGAATTCCAGGATCAAAATCATCAGGGGTTTCTTGAGGGGAATACCCTTCAGGAAAAATGGTGTCATCGTCAGGGTGGAAATCACGCATGGATTATTAAATATTGATGTGTTATTAAAGAATTAAACGGTCAAAGCAAATCATTCTGCATCAAATTCATCACAACCAGAAGTACAAGGTTTATTCATTACCCCTTCACATTTACCAAATTCATCATGCATAATTCTGTGATGTCCACAAATTTTACATTTTTGCCTAAAATGAGCAATTAATTCTGCAGTAGAAATATCAGATGTTTGGATTTTAGATTCAATCATGTCCAAGATAATAAAATATAATAAATTAAGTTATTTTAAACATATAGATATTTTAAAATTTAATGTATAGATTAAAAAATAAATTTCTTAAATGGATAAAATAATTTTTTAAATAAATATAAAGTTAAAGTCTACCAAAATGAACGAATTCTTTTTACGTTGATATATCTATCATGTAAAACAAATCCAGACATCAACCCCAATACAGAGCCAAAGACTACATGTAAAAATGCAGAATACCATAACACATAGGTGTTATTAAACAACAGAGTTTTCAAGGATTCTTTTTCTTTAGGCGAGATATCTATCAAAGATTCATTTGAAATAATTTCAGACTCAACAGTTGGAAGTAAAACTAGAGTATGTAACGGTAAAAAGATTAAACCAAAGATGATTGCACCAGTTGCCGCACCAGTCAAAATCCCTTTAGTAGGAGTTATGATTCTAAATGTATTCCAATGAGAAGATACAAGATTGTATGATATGCCAATTAGTCCAGCTGCACATAATCCTATGAAGATAGTTAATAGAGTGTCTACTCCGAATGCAGTTTGCATCGTTTTGAAAAATAATCCATGTGGTAAGCCCAATTGTTGATCAATTGAAAGAAATGCAGAAAATAGTGCAACTCCAGCAATTAATCCAGCACCAATACCAGATTTCACAGTACCTAGAAAGTAAGATTCTTCATCGTTTGCTGAACCCATCAATAAAACACCGGAATTATGTATTTTATAAAGTAATAACAATTACCAGAAAGTACAGAGTTTTAACAGATTTTTAAGACAAATTAGAAACAAGGATGATAAAATTAATTATTCTAAAAGATGTTAGGGATCATATAGAAATTAGATTGAAATTAACAGTCATGTTCAAGAGAGGCAGAATCTTTGATTTTTTCCAAAGTCTGATGAATTTCCTTCAGAGCCCAATCAATATCTTTAAGATCATTAGAAGACAATGATTTGTTCCAGTTATCTAAAACAGTATGTGCAATTTCAGAACAATTGTATAATAAATTCCAATAAGGATGATGTTCAGCTGTAGTGTACGCCAACTCAGTCATATCATTAAGGCCATTTTGAGCTCTTGCTAAAGAAGTTATTTTTGCACCAAATATTTTCACAATATCATTTTCAAGATCTTGTTCCATCTTCAAAGGGATATCTTGTTCATATTTTTTCATTAATGTAAGAAGTTCATGATGAAAATTTTTGAAATCAGTCATACTAACACAGTCTCTTATGTTCTGCTAACATACATCGATTAAAAACTACAGTGATACCTTCTTGTCTTGCCAGGTCTTCTGCTTCAGAATTATGAATTCCTTCTTGTAGCCAAATCACTTTAGGTTTTTTCTTAATTGCATCTTTAACAAACGGTAAAACATCATTTGAAGGTCTAAAGATATCCACAATGTCAATAGAATCATCTACATTCAAAATAGAACTATAGCATTTTTTACCTAAAATTTCATCAGTATTGGGATTTACAGGAGTTATCTCAAATCCAGTATCTGAAAGATATTTAGGCACATAATGTGCTGCTTTTGATGAATTTCTAGACATTCCAATTACAACCACTCTTTTTAAGGATAAAATATCCTGAATCTCTTTATCAGTATGTCCATCACGTTCCATGAAGAGTTCATGATGATGAACAATATAATTTTTGAAAAAACAAAAAATTTTTTAGATGTAATTTATTGATAAATTCATGGAAGAAGAGCCAAAAGACATCATAGTTTTAGGTGCAATAAAACACGGGATAAAAAAATTCGATAAAATTCAAAAAACTACACAAATTGATTCAAAGGAATTAAGCATTATTTTAGAAAAACTTGAAAGTAGGGGATTCATCAAAGTTGAAGAAAAGAAAGGATGGTTTGGAAATAAAATTGAAATCATTGCCACTGAAAAAGGTTCCAAAGAGGTTGATGAAAGAGTGCATGAAATGCAATCAAAATGGAATCAAATGACCATACTATACAAAACAGGAGACAAAGAAAAATTAAAACAATCTATGGATGAAAACAAATCATTCTTACCAACAATGATGTTCTTTGGAGTAATGGATATGATGATGTTTGGTATGATGTTTGGTATGATGGGAATAGGAATGTCAGATTATGTTCCAGCAGAAAGTATGCCAGATGGAGGTATGGATGATGGAGGTATGGATGATGGAGGTTTTGATTTTGATATTGGATTCTAGTGGATATTTAATACTTGAATTAAAAAGAAGATAAAATTGATTTACAATTCATTTGACGAAACAGGGTTACTCAGAGTTTTAACATTATTAAAAACACATAACACAGAATATCTTTCAGGACAAGATCTTAGTGATGTTTTACGAATTAGCAGAGTGGCAGTTTGGAAACATATTAAAAAAATTCAGATGTTAGGGTATACAGTAGAGTCAAAGCAAAAAGAAGGTTACAAACTTACAGCAAATTCAGATTTATTATTACCATGGGAAATTATTTCAGGAATTAAAACAAAAGCATTAGGACAACAAGCATATTATTTTGATTCTATAGATTCTACACAAAATCAGGCATTAAAAATGGCCAGTGATCCAAAAAATAATGGCACCATAATAATTGCAGAAAAACAAACTGGAGGAAAAGGAAGATCAGGACGAAAGTGGGTTTCACCAAAAGGAGGAATATGGTTATCCATAATTTTACATCCAAAATTTGACATTTCAATTACAACCTTATTTCCAATTGCATCATCATTAGCATTATCATATGCAATTGAAAAAGTTTGTAAAATATCACCAGAATTAAAATGGCCAAATGACTTGACAATTAAAGGAAAAAAAGTTGCAGGTATGTTGATAGATGCATCATTTGAATCAAATAGAATTGAAAATCTAGTTTTAGGTGTTGGGATAAATTTCAAAATAGATGTAAAAAAAATTGAAAAAATATTAAAAAAAACACCAAACTATTACGGAGTAGCTAGCATAAATAAAAAAGAAGATAAATCCAATCCAATTGAATTAGTTCAATGTTTTTTATTGGAATTAGAAAAAATATATGAATTATTAAATACAAAACAAACAAAGAAGATAATTGCAGAATGGACAAAAAGATCATCGACAATTGGAAAGAAAGTAGAAATAGATACTATTAATGGAAAAATAAAAGGAAATGCAATTAAAATTGATAATGATGGAGGATTGTTAATTAGCAATAAAGGGAAAACAGATAAAATAATTGCAGGGGATATAATACATTTATCAAAATAATTTATTTTTAGATTTTGGTTTAGATTTTGGTTTAGATTTTGGTTTAGATTTTGGTTTAGATTTTGGTTTAGATTTTGGTTTAGATTTTGGTTTAGATTTTGGTT
>Ga0208391_1000217_pt1 | contig 32138 bp, 28 predicted proteins | sample Knorr_S23_td_Bot_FD_185612 | JGI IMG/M metagenome (GOLD analysis project Ga0208391, IMG submission 185612) | Marine microbial communities from Southern Atlantic Ocean transect - Knorr_S23_td_Bottom_ad_3770_LV_A (SPAdes) (version 2) | ecosystem: Environmental > Aquatic > Marine > Oceanic | place... | reverse complement strand
CACACTTGATGATCCCCTTCAGGAGGTAGTCCCGGTTCCTGGTATTCTTGGACGCGAACCGCTGGTTGAATGTCCGCCGCTCCTGGACCCACTGGAACTCGTCCTCGGTCACGACAGGGCAGTTCACCAATCCCTCCAGCTTTATCCGCTCCTCCGTGGGCCTGAGCCGGCTGCTGGTCTTGCCGTAGGTGGTCTTGCTCCTCCGGCGTGGCTCCACCGCGTCGGTCTTGAGTGCCTCCACAGTGCCAGCGTAAGCCCGGTTGGAAAGGATCTTCCCTATGGTCGTGCCATTCAGACCCTCTTACCTCCTGGAGTCGACACTCCTCACTGGGTCAGACGCGTGGGCGATGGGGGCGCCGAAGAAGGCCAGAATCGCGTCGCCCATCAACCAGGCCAACGTGCCCTCGTAACGATAAACCGGCGCTATCAGGTGCTCGAAGGGCCCGTTCATGATCTGGGCCCACTCTTCCGGGTCCAATTGCTCTTCGGCGGCGGTGGAACCGGTCACGTCGCAGAACAGCATCGTGACCACCCGGCGTTCGCCCTGGATACCACCGCTGGTCCGGGCAGACTCCAGCTTTTGCAGCAATTCTCTTGGAATATATTGTTCCAGTTGGGCGCGGACCGACGCCGCCTCGGCAGCTTGGCCCAACTGATGGCCGCAGTTTAGACAAAATCGCGCTTCGGTTGGCAGTTCGGTACCGCATTCGGGACACGATGCGGCGAGGGGACTCCCGCAGGACATGCAGAACTTTGCGCCCTCTGGATTAGCGGTTTGGCATTGAGAGCAGTTCATGTCCTTCTCCTCGAAACGGACTGATGCCGATTTGTCATAGGATGGCAGAAATTGAGCGCAAAACAACCGATTTACTCGGTAGAGCTTCAACACCCACACCAGCCATGCAAAGCTGGTGCGCTGAACGTCTGGCCGGTGTAAAATCAGGGGCTAGCAGGACTTCTTGATCACCATGACAGCTTGCACCACGGCGATGAGCAAGTAATTAGGGGAAACTTCGGTTTGAAGCTTAGCATCCTGGATCAAAGCCCGATGAATGGGGCCGAAACCGCCACCGAAGCCTTTCAACACACCATTGAGCTGGCTCAAAAGGCGGAGGAGTGGGGGTATCATCGCTTCTGGGTCGCCGAGCACCACGGTTCCAGCCGGGTGATGGGGTCGTCCCCTGAAGTGCTGATCTCCCATCTATTGGCCAAGACCTCGCGTATCAAGGTCGGTTCCGGCGGGGTGATGTTACAGCATTACAGCCCGTATAAAGTGGCGGAAAACTTCAACGTTCTGGCATCCCTCGCGCCTGGCAGAGTGGACCTGGGGGTCGGCGGAGGGCCGGGTGGCATGCCGAGGTCGACCCAGGCTTTGCGGCAAGACACTGTGCCGGAATCGATACCGGTGGCGGAAAAATTAGCGGAGCTGATTCAATTCCTCCACAACCGATTGGAGGAAAGCAACCCTCTTTACGGTTTGCGCGCCAGCCCGGCGCCGTCCCAACCTGCCGACGTCTATCTTCTTGGCACTACCCCTTCCAGTGCGGAAACCGCGGCAAAGCTGGGTTTGCCTTACGTGTATGCGTTGTTCCTTAACAACGATGACGTCATGATGACCGAGGCCGTTGAAACATACCGGAATCAGTTCGACATTACCAGCGGCGCCCGGCCACAGACTTTGCTGGCGTTACCGGTGATCGCGGCCGACTCTGATGATGAAGCCCAAGAGTATGCCTCGCAGATAAAGCTGGTCCGGATCTACGTGGAAAATGGCAGAACGCTGACCGTGTTTTCCCTGGATGCGGCCGAAGAGTACAGCAGACAGTCCGAGGAAAAGTGCACCTTCGAGGTTCAAGAGGCCAATGTGATATTCGGTTCTCGAGACACTGCAGGAGAGAAATTGGCCGATATTCAGCGTCGATACCAAGTTGACGAATTAATCATCCAAACGGTCATCCCCGACTTTAAGAAAAGACTCCACTCCTATGAATTGCTGAGCGAAATAGTTAAGCAGGTCCAGGTCTGATCAAATATCGAGTTATGTCGATAGGTTCGTTAGTCACCGTTCGTTGATTGAGAAGAGAGGGCAGGTTACAACATGACGAATGAGCGGAAGATGCGTCTGGGCGCGTTTCTAGCCGGAACCGGAAGCAACATGGCCTCCTGGCGGCATCCCAACGCCGTGGCCGACGCGGCAATCAATCTGGACTACTACCGGCAACTGACTCGGAAAGCCGAAACGGCCAAGCTGGACTTCGTGTTTTTTGGCGACGGTTTGTACATCAGCGAAAAGTCTCATCCCAACTTTCTCAACCGGTTCGAGCCCCTGACGCTGTTGGCGGCCCTGGCCATGGACACGACCCATATCGGTCTAGCTGCCACCCTGTCCACCAGCTACAGCGAACCATTCACCGTGGCTCGGCAGTTTGCGTCCATCGACCACATCAGCGGCGGCCGGGCGGGGTGGAACATCGTCACTTCTCCGCTGGAGGGGTCAGCCCTAAATTACAGCAAAACAGAACATCCGGAGCACGACCTACGGTATCGCATGGCCGCTGAATATATAGAAGTGACCAAGGGCCTATGGGATTCGTGGGAAGACGATGCCTTTGTTCGCAACAAGGAAACCGGGCAATTTTTCGATCCGGAAAAGCTGCACCGAGTGAACCACCAAGGGGAATTTTTCTCCGTCCAAGGGCCGTTGACCATCTCCCGGTCTAAACAAGGGAGGCCGATTCTTATCCAAGCCGGTTCGTCGGAAGCGGGAAAGGACTTCGCCTCCCGGGTGGCCGACGCCGTGTTTACGGGACAAGCCAACATTGACGACGCTAAGGAGTTCTACCAGGACGTGAAAGGCCGGGCCGCCAAGCACGGCAGGCGCCCCGAGGAGATCTTGATGCTCCCGGGTTGCAACCCCATCGTGGGGTCGACGGCGGCGGAAGCTGAGGAGAAGTATCAGGAGATCGCCAACTTGGTGGTTATCGGCGATGCTCTCAATTACCTGGGCCGGTATTTCAACGACATCGACTTTACCCAGTACGACTTGGACGAACAGTTCCCAGACCTCGGGGATTTCGCCCGTAACGGTTGGGAAAGCGCCACGGATAGGATAAAGAAGGTATCCAAAGAAGAGGGGTTGACCCTGCGTCAGATGGCCCTCCGGTCAACCACGCCGAAGGGCCCATTCATCGGAACAGCGGAGCATATCGCCGACACCATGCAAGCCTGGTTCGAGGCCGGGGCGGCGGACGGTTTCATGATGAACGCCTCCGTTTTGCCCCAGGGGTTCGACGATTTTATCGACCACGTCCTGCCAATCTTGAAAGACTGCGGGCTCTTCCGTACCGAGTACGAGCATGACACCCTGCGGGGGAATTTAGGCCTGGCAAAACCGGCCAACCGGTACGCCAAAACGGGCGTGGTGCAGTAAGGAACTTTCGGGCGTTCTGAGGGTTACGCTCCAGGAATCGCTCCCAATTGTACGAGCAGACCGAGAAGGTCGACTTCGGACCACATCTCGGCGATCTTGCCGTTTTCCATACGATAGATGTGGATCTCGGTCCAGGCTACCTTATTGCCGGTTGCCGATATGCCATTGAAATCCCCGGTGTGGGTTGCCGCCGCCGAGGTCCGTTCAATCACTGTGTCTCCATCGGCGAGCAATTCATCCACGGTCGCTTGTACGTCTGGAAATCCGCCTGCGACGACCTGGCCTAACAGTTTCATGCCTGCCCGGCCCGCCGGTAGCCGTGGGTCCTTGAGATGGTGAATGAAGCCGGGAGTCATGAGTTCGTCGACGATATCGTGATTGGCTTGGTTCTTAAACTCCTCGATGAACCTGGCGACAACCTGCTTGTTGTCCTCCTCTTGTGAGGAAACCGATGCCCCACAACCGATCAAGGCCAGCATGCCTAAGACCACAATCACGGACAACCAGGGTGCTAGACGGTTGCCTAAAAATCTCTGATTTGTTCTTGCATCCATGGTGCGCTCCTGTAGGTAAAAAAGGCGGGGCTAAGTGTGCTGCTTGGTTCTGCCGGAATGCCTGTCACCTCGTTAGATTGCGCCCATCGTATACCCCGTATGTTGCAAAAACTTTGGCACTCATAGGGCATGTCAGTTACCAGATTAGCCCGTCACCCTGTTATCCTAGCTGGGAAATACGGCTGCGCTTGGAGGTACGAGGTTGCCCACGTTGCTTGGAATCCACGGGTCGGTGACCAGGCCTGGCAGGTTGTATCAGGCTCTGGAGTTGGCGTTGCAGGCGGTTGGGAACGGAGATAATCCCGTAACGACGAGCCTGCTGCACTTGGGCGAGCACCGGATATCCTTCGCCGATGGACGCCCCTTATCTGATTTCTCCGACGACACTGAAGCGGTGGTGGAGCGGGTGATGGCGGCGGACATGTACATCATCGCCACGCCCATCTTCCGCGCGTCGTTCACCGGCGCGTTGAAGAACCTGTTGGACCTGGTACCGGTGGAAGGCCTGATGGGGAAGGCGTGCGGTTTACTGGCCATGGGCGCCACGGACCACCACTACCTGACAGTGGACACCCAACTGCGGCCGGTGCTTGCCTGGTTCGGCGCTCACCTAGTTCCCGGCGCGGTTTACCTACAGTCGCGCCACTTCCAAGACGGCCAACTTGCCGACGCCCAGGCAATCACCGATCTCCAGAGCCTAGCCAAAGCCGTGGTAGCGATGCAGCGGGCGATAGCCGACAACGCGGGGATGATGGGGCCATCGCCCCTGCCCGCCGGTTAATTGTTAACCCGCGGATGGGGGCTATTCCCCATTTTATTTTAATACTTTGGTCCTAACTGCCGATGCTAGCAGTTAGTAAACTCGGTGTTAGCACCAACCGCGAAGCCTGCCCCCACTCTAACTCTCCCCCTTTTCGGGGGAGAGGACAACCCATTCCCCTTGGATGGGCGAAGGCTAGAGCCTACCCTGAGCGCAGCCGAAGGGATGGGGGCGATTGGCCGCATCACAATACTAGGTTGACGTAGTGTTCCCGTTCCCTTCGATCGCATCCATGATCGCGCCGGGCGATAGGGGAAGCTCGTTTATGCGCTTTCCGATGGCGTGGTAGACGGAGTTGGCCACGGCGGCCATGACTGGGACTAGGTTGCCCTCGCCGATGCCTCTTACGCCGAAGGGGTGGCCGGGGTTGGCGACCTCGACGACGACTGTGTCGATCATCGGCAGGTCCAGGGAGGTCATCATCCGGTAGTCTAAGAAGCTGGAATTGAGCATCTGGCCGTCGTCGCTCATGAAATACTCTTCGTTCAGCGCCCAACCCAAGCCCTGGACGGTGCCGCCTTGAAGCTGGCCTTCCACGTAGCTGGGGTGGACCGCCTTCCCGGCGTCCTGGAAGGCGGTGCAACGGAGAACTTGGGTCTTGCCGGTTTCCGGATCGACTTCCACGTCCACCAGGGTCGCCGCCAGGGAAGCGCCGACGCCCCGGGGGTTAACGTTGCCCCGTCCCACCACCGGCCCGCCGGTTTCGATGAGCCTGGGTGTGATCTGCTTGAAGGTCAATTTCAGTTCCGGGTCGGACTTGTGCTGCAGCGCGCCCTTGACGTACTCCACGTCATCCGGTGAGGCTTCCCATATCATCGCCGCCCGTTGAATCAACTGGCGAATGATGTCGTGTGCCGCTTCGTAGACGGCCCACCCGGTTTTGAAAGCGACGCCGCTGCCGGCGGTCAATGAGGTGTAGCCTATCGAGTCGGTATCACCAACCTCGGGGAATACGTCGGTCACGGGGATGCCGAGCACCTCGGCCAGTTGCTGGGCCACCGCGGTACGGCTGCCACCGATGTCCACGGAGCCTTCGACTAGCATGATGGTACCGTCGGGATTGACGTTAGCTATCGCGCATGAAGGTCCGGAGTTGTTGCGCCAGTATCCAAAAGCCACGCCGCGGCCTTGGTTCTTTCCTGGTAGCGGCGCGTTGTAATGGGGATGGGCTTTCACCGCCTCCAGAATCTCGATACCGCCGACTAATGGACTCAGGGTGCCGTCAGCCCGCCTAGTCCCCTCTTTAGCCGCGTTCAACAGCCGGAAATCGACGGGGTCCATTCCCAGTTTTTCGCTCAACTCGTCCAGCAGCGCCTCGGTTGGGAAGGCGGCGATGGGCGCGCCGGGCGCGCGGTAGGCGGCCGTCTTGGGTTTGTTGTTCACCACGTCGTAGCCGTCGATGAGAATGTTTGGAATGTCATAAGGAGTGAACATACAGGAGGTGGCGCCGCCGATAGGAGCGCCGGGATAGGCGCCGGCTTCAAAGGCCAGATAAGCCTGAGCGGCGACGATGCGGCCGTCCTTGGTCGCACCTATCTTCAGCTTCATGTAACTGCCACAGGCGGGTCCGGTAGCCTCCATAACCTCGATACGGCTTAAGGAGATAGAAACGGGGCGTCCGCATTTCTTGGACAGGGCCGCGGCCACACCCTCAATGTAAGTGGAGTTCTTTCCGCCGAAGCCACCGCCGATCTCCAGAGGTATCAGCTTGATCTGGGAGGACTTTAATCCTAGTATCCGGGCCACGTTGTCTCTGATTCCGAAGGGATTCTGAGAGCTGTTCCAGATGGTCACCCGGCCATTGTGGTTCCACATCGCTGTGGCGCTCTGAGGCTCGATGTACCCCTGGTGCACCGTCTTGGTGCGGAACTCTCCTTCCACCACAAAGTCGGCTTGCTTGAAACCTTCATCCACGTCACCCAGCTTGAGTTGCTGGTATCCGGCGATATTGGTCTGCTTGGGGAAGTTGTCGTCGAAGCTGGCCGTGGTCATGTGCTCGTGAAGGATCGCGGCGTCTGGTTTCATCGCGTCTTCCACGGTCACCACCGTTGGCAATACTTCGTAGTCGACCTTGATCAGCTTCAACGCCGCTTCGGCTTCGTGGGCGTTCTCGGCGGCCACCGCGGCTACCGGATGTCCTTTGTACAGGACTTTGTCCCCGGCCAGAATGTTGTTGCTGAGGTATTTGAGGCTCAGTACCGCGTCCTCGCCGATCTCGGCCAGGATGTCGGGCACTTCAGCCAGGTCTTTGGCGGTGACTACCGCCAACACGCCCGGATGGGCTTCGGCGGCGCTGGTGTCGATGGACTTAATCTTGGCGTGAGCGTGGGGGCTGCGTAGGATCTTGCCACGTACTTGCCCGGGCACTTTGACATCCCCGCCATAGGTGGCCTTACCGGTGACTTTGTCGACACCGTCGTGTCTGATCGGCCGTTTGCCAACTACGTCGTACTCCACGTTGGAAAGCACTAGATTTGAGGTCATGAAATGGGTTTCCTCCTAAAAGTCCAGCTAGGTTTGTTCAGCTTAGTGATCGGTTGGGGTGATTTACTACTTGGTCCATCTTACAACTGTTGCCGGAAGCATTCCAGATGCCACAGAACTCCCGAATGATTACAGTTCGTTGATTGTTGCTGCCGCAGCAGGTCTTTCCTGTAGTCGTTGTTGTTGGGAATTCCGACCAGCTTTATCTTGCCTTTAATCAAGGCCGTAGACACAGAGCGACCCCCAAAGCCTCCAGGACGGGGCGTTTTCGCTCAGAGGTAATGGGGGTGTCTGCCAGAGGTAATCTTGCCCGGACCGCCACTATCCGGCGGTGATCTGGGCGGCCAACTCCTCGGCGCTCTTTTCCAGGTCGATGGGTCCGCTGTAGCCGCGGCCTCCCTCAACCTCAATGTCGGCGAATACTTCTAGGCGATTGCCTTCGGGATCGTAGAAGTAGCAGGAAGCCCCGGCCCCGTGGCTCACCGTCTGCTGGATCTCGACACCCATCTGCTGGAAGGTCTGATAGAAAGCCTTGACGTCTTCGATGGTACCCACGCGGAACGACAGTTGCTGAATGATCTTGGCGTCGCCGTCCCGGCCACGGACCAGAACCACTTCATGGTCTTCTTTCTCGACATCCGCGGTCAGGAAAACCATCCGGTCTCCGTTGCGGTGCGACTCGGTGAGGCCCAAGGTCTCGCAATAGAACTGGGTCATCGTATCCAAGTCTTTGACGAACACTCCGACATGACTGAGACCACTGATTCTGCCCATTAGGAACCCTCCTTCCGTGTATTGCAATGAGGTTCGGCGGCATCAGGAGATGTTGCGAGAATTGTAGCCGTCTGTCTACGAGGGGTCAAACGGCATTTCGTTACAAGCTCATTTCCTCCACCAGAGTGGGTAGCATAATCGCTAGGACCGCGGGAGTGCCGTCGCGGACGTGCTCCAACCCCCGGCGCATCGCCGGGCCTACGTCCTCGGGTTCAGTGACCGTTTCGCCGTAGCTATTGGCGGATTCGGCCATCTTGGCAAAGTCCGGCGGTGGATCGAAAAGGCCGCCGTCGTAGTTGCCGGCGCTGACCGCCGACCCATCCGGGTAGGTGCCGATAAGACCGCGGGTGCCGGTGCTGTATGAGCGATTAACGAAGACGATGGACAGGAAAGGGGCGCCATGGTGCGCCGCGGCCCAAAGGGCGGCCATCGGCGTGCCAAACATGAAATAGCCGTCGCCCGTGGCCAGGATAACGTCGCTTTGGGGCCGGGCCAATTTAGCCCCAAAGGCCGCGCCGCTGCCCCAACCGCCGCTGCTGCCGCCGCTCTTGAAGTAAGTGCTGGGCTGAGTTCGGCCACGGTAGGTCTGAACCAAGGGAGCGCTGCTCAGGGCGTCGTCCAGCAAGATGGTATCCGGCTCCAGGATCTGCCCGAGTTGGTAGGCCACCCAACGGGGGTGGATGGGGCGGCGTTGACCGGCCTTAAGCGCCGCTTCCTCGGCGGCGGCTACCTGCTCGCGTTTTCGTTCCTCCAGTCGTGCCCGCCGGTCAGCGATACGGGAGATATCGCCGGCGGTTAGCAAGCTGGTAGCTGCCTCGTAGATCGCCTGGGCAGCCCCAGCCGTCGAAACTGGCAGCCACAGGTCGGCGCGATGCTCCATGGTCTTATACCGGGAAAATACCGGGTCCACGTCCACCCAAATGACTTTGGCGCTGGACTGGGGCGAGTCGATCCCAGGGCTGTAGGGTATGGGCGACTCCATGACCAGCAAGGCATCGGCATCCCTGGGAGCCGGGCCGGTCCCGAACAGCGGATGGGTCGTGGGAAAGTTGAGGCGGTCGGTGTGGCCCTCGGCAACCGGCAAGGCCAGCAGTTCCGCCAGCCGTACGACATGCTCCACCGACTCAGGGTTGCGCCCGGACTTGGCCAGGCACAACAGCGGATTGTCGGCTTTGATCAGCCACTCCGCGGCCCGGCGGGCGTCGGCGGGGTCGGGCCAGGCCGGGCGCGCCAACCCCATCTCGTCGCGAGTGGGGAAGCGGGTGACGCCGGGCAGGCGTTGCATGGCGGTCTCTCGAGGCACCGTAAGGTAAACCGGGCCCTTGGGCTCACTCATGGCTACCTGGAGCAAGCGGCTAATCATCATGCCAGGGTTATCCTGATGCTCCAGCCGGTGGTCTACCTTGGTGTATTGTCGCACGATCTCGCCTTGGTCCCGGGGCTCCTGTACCCATTGGACCGGGCTATCTCTTCCCCCCGTCATGGAGCCGGGAAATCCCCGAGGACCGGTTCCAGCGGTCATGAGCACTGGATAAGAGCCCCGCCAGACGGTGTGGATGGCGGCGCCGAAGTTCAGAGTTCCCACGTCCACGTGGACGGCGGTGGCCGAGGGTTTGCCTGACACCATGGCGTCGCCCGCGGCGGCGTTAAGGGCGACGCCTTCGTGGGTTACCGTAACCAGGCGAGGGGCCGGCCATTCCCGCTCCTTGGCCTTGGCTATAGACTCTTGCCAGAAAGCGATCTCCGAGCCGGAAACGAAGAAGAGGTTGTCCACCCCGCCCAGCTTCATGGAGGCTATCATGGCGTCGGACCACTCGTCGGCCCCATATTGGCCCCAGCTTGCCTCGTAATTTCCAAGATTTGTTTGAGTCATAGGTCCTCCGCTTTCTTAAATATTAACCCGGGCAAGTTGGGCGTCGTTCAGCCGCAAACCGGCGGCGGCGCCCATGGGCATGATCTTGTCCAGGCGTGCGAGGTCGTCCTTGGTTAGCTGTATGTCGATGGCTTTGACGTTCTCCTCCAGGTGCTTGCGGCTCTTGGCCCCTGGAATCGGGATGATGTCGTTGCCTTGAGCCATCAGCCACGCCAGGGCCAATTGGGCCAGGGTGGCGGACTTCTCTTGGGCCAGGGATTCCATTCGGGCCAGGAGTTGCAGGTTCTGCTGGAAGTTTTCCGGTTGGAAGCGGGGAGAATTCAGCCTGGCGTCGCCTTCCTCGAGTTCATCAAGGGCGCGGAACTGGCCCGCCAAGAATCCACGGCCCAGGGGAGAGTAGGCCATGAACCCCATGCCGTGGTCCCGGCAAGCCTGGATGTTGCCACTCTCGGGGTCCCTGGACCAGAGGGAGTATTCCATCTGTAGGGAGACGATGGGATGAACCTTGTTGGCCCGTTGGATCGACCCCGCGCCGGCTTCCGACAGGGAGATGTAGCGGGTCTTGCCCTGCTCGACCAACCGGACCATGGCTCCCACCGACTCCTCGATGGGCACGTTTGGGTCTACTCTGGACATGCAAAATATGTCCAGAGTCTCGATCTCGAGACGCCGTAGACTTTCTTCGCATACGCGAGTGAGGTAATCGGGAGAACTCCCACTTCGCGAACCCGAGGCATCCGGCGTTCGGGGGCTGCCGGACTTGGTGTGAACGATCACATCCTCCCGCCTGCCCTTCAGGGCGCGGGCTATTAGCTCGTGATTGTGGCCTTGTCCATAATTAGCTGATGTGTCCAGAAAATTGATGCCCAGGTCGAAAGCCATGTGCATCGTGGCGATGGACTCGTCGTCGTCCGCTCCTTCTTTGGGCTCGGACATCCGCAAGCAACCTAGGCCCATGGGCGAAACCTGGAAATCCGTAGTCCCGAAGGTGCGGTACTCCATCCGGTTCTCCTCGCCGCGGGGGGCTGTGGTTCGCCCCGATTATATCGAGGTCACCACGAACGGGCTATTGTTCGTGGCATTTGGTTGCCGACGGTCTTCAGTGTACGACAAGGCCAACCGTCCCACAATTCCCGGTGTCCGCATTCAGCGATTGGGGTAAAATACGGCAGTTGGCCGCCGGGGTACGAGATGCCCGGCCTACGGAGAGGTGATGCCATGGCCGCTCAGAAGTATCCAAGCTATTGTTGGGGCGTCATTGCCCCGGCCAGAGGCGACGAAACCGGGGACGCCAGCCCCCAGTCGGAGTCCTTGTTGCCTCCGGAGGTGGTGACTCTATCCAACGTCCTGGGTATCGAAGACTACACCGTTCAGGGCGTGGAAGACGCCATGAGCCGCTATGCCGATTGCGTCCAAGACCTGGTGAGCCGTGGCGCGCAGCGGGTTTCCTTGAACGGCATACCGATCTCGGTCCAGTTGGGACGCCAACGGGTGCTGGAGTTGATCGAGGATACCCAGAATACCTTGGGAGTCCCCGGTGACACGGCGGGCGAAGCCGTGGTTGCCGCCATGCATCACATGGGGGTCAGCAAGATTGCCGTGGGCAGCCGCTGGGCCGATCAAGTAAATGAAGCACTCATACGCTATCTGGACCATGCCGGAATCGAGGTGTTGACCGTTACCAGCAGAGGCCAGTGGGCCCAGCAGGCGTTCAGCATGAGCATTGAGATGGGGGTCAAGCTGGCATTTGAGTTGGGCCGTGAGGCAAGCGCCCCAAGCCGACGCTCTGTTCCTGCCCGGCGGCGCTTGGCGGCCCCTGCCGGCGGTGCCAATTCTGGAGGAGGATTACAACAAGCCGGTGTTCACCAACGGCAACACCCGGGCCTGGCGTCTGATCCACGACGGCATCGCCCCGCCGGTTTCCGGTTGGGGCCGGCTTTTGGCGAACCCCTAAGGGCCGTACCAAATCTTGGACAGGAAGGAAAGTACGATGGCAGTGATTGACTCCGATGCCCACGTGGTGGAAACGGAACGCACATGGGAGTTCATGGAGGACTTTGAATCCTCCTTCAAGCCCGAGGTGGTGGTCCCCAAGGCCGGGGGAGACCGTGAATACTGGATGGTGGAGGGCCGGACTTTCGCCAAGAACAGCAACATCGGGAAGGATACCCCGGACGAGGCCAGGGAGATGTCCGATATCGACTCCCGGCTCGCCCACATGGATGAATTGGGTGTCGACGTACACGTGCTGTACCCAACCATCTTCCTCAGGCCGCTCACCCGCCGGCCCGATGCCGAGGTGGCCTTGTGCAAGAGCTATAACCGGTGGCTGGCGGACATCTGGCGAAAGGGCGGCGGCAGATTGCGTTGGGTCGTGCTCCCGCCGGTTATGAGCCTGGATAAAGTCATCGAGGAACTACAGTTCGGTAAGGAGAACGGCGCCTGCGGAGTCTACATGCGCTCCGCGGACGGAGACCGGCGGCTATCCGATTCCTACTACGCTCCTATGTATCAAGAGGCGGCCAAGCTGGATCTGCCCATCTGCGTCCACGCCAGCACCGGAAATTTCGGCATGTACGACCTGTTCAGTCAGGACTCCGGGTTCTCCCAGTTCAAACTGCCCGTGGTCGGGGCATTCCACGATCTGCTGATGAAAGGAACGCCTGAGAAATATCCGGATTTAAGATGGGCGTTCATCGAGGTGAGCTCCCAGTGGATACCCTATGCCCTCAATGATCTGGAACTAAGGTTCCGCAGGATCGGCAAAGAGTGGCTGGGCAAGGACACCCTCCGGGAAAACCGGATGTACGTGGCCTGCCAAACTTCCGACGACATTGCCTACGTGGTGGACAGCGTGGGAGACGAGAACATCATCATCGGCACCGATTACGGGCACAACGACACGTCTTCGGAGCTGATCGCTTTACGCAAGCTACGAGAGGACGCGAAGATCGACCCGGCCACGGTGGACAAGTTTTTGGACCGCAACGCCAAGACTCTGTACGCTTTGTAGCCTCAGCCAGTCGTCCGAATGATGTCCCGGCTAGACACTGGTCATCATGGCCCGGGAAGGCATGGAGTTGCGCCAGGTTTTGACTTCCGGCGTGGGTATGGAGTTGAGCAGAGCTTGGTCCGGACCCTCCAGTTCGAAGGGTAGATCATAAAGCTCCACCACGTTTTTCACCGTCAACTCATAGCGCTCTTCCGGCGTGCAGTCGGATAGAATTTCGCTCAGCACTTGTTGGGAATGGGGGAAGATCGAGTCGCCGTGTGGGTAGTCGCTGCCCCACATCATGGTGCTCGTGCCGATGAAATCCCTGGTCATGATTCCCAAGGGGTCGTCCTCGAAGGTCACCCGGAAGTTGCGCTTCCAATATTCGCTGGGCAACATGGGCAGGCCGAAGACCTTCTCCCCGCCGCCTCTGATGTAGGCCCAATCCAAACGTTTCAGCATTATCCCCACCCAGCCGGTCTCGAACTCGGTCACGACGAACCGTAAGCCCGGGAACCGTTCGCACACCCCTGACTGGATGATGTCGGCGATGGTGAACATGACCCCGGCGAAGGACAAGGCGCTGCCCGCTTGGCGGAAGGGCAGGCCGTGGTTGTCGGTAGCGCCGGTGAATATATGCCAGTGCATGGGCATATTCATGGCCTGGGCCGCCTCCCAGAACTTGTCGTAGAACGGGTCGGAGTACAGCCGGTCCGGGGGCGCGGTGGCCGCTATCGAGACGCCAACGTGTCCCAGCTTCTTGGACCGCTCCATCTCTTGGATGGCTTCGTCCAGATCAAAGAGCTGCAGGCTGGCCAGGGGGAACAGACGGTCCGGGGCCTGCTTGCAGTAATCGGCCACCCAGTCGTTGTACAGGGCGAAAGACGCTTTCACGATGTCCAGATTCTCGATCTGATAAAGGTTGAAGATCACGCTGGGGTAAACGATCTCGGCGGCAAGGCCGTCCAGTTCCTGGTCGTTTAGTCTCTCCGCCACGTCGTAGCAACCCGGCCGGGCCAGCGCGTAGCCTAGCTTGCGCATCTCCATGGCTTCCGGCGTGGTGAAGTCCACGTTCTGCATGAAAAAGCCGGATAGGCCGATGCCCAACTTCCCGTTGCGCAAGTCTAGTTGGGGACCCCGGGCTGCGTCCGCGATCACCATGCGGGGAGCGTCTTCGCCGAAAAGCTTTTCCAACGGCTCGAAGAACTCGGCTGACTCGACAACATGAGAATCCGCTGAGATACAAATCTTCTGGCCCATGTGTACATCTCTCCTTGTGATTCGGTCGCCACCCGCCGCCGATTCTATCGCCGGCACTTCTCTCCCGCCGGGAGAGGGGACGGAGGTGAGGGGGTTCTGCCTCAAATTAGCGGTGCGATTATATCACCACCGCTCGCCCAATACGTAGACAAGCCGTCTGACGCGACGTACCATTTCCGCGTTACTGAGGCGAACCGGGGAGAAGAGACCAATGGACAGGCTTAAAGACCAGGTGTTGATCGTCACCGGAGGAGCGCATGGCATCGGCCGGGCCTACTGTGAGGGGCTGGCCGGGGAAGGAGCCCGGGTTGTTGTGGCCGATATCGACGGCAATGGAGCCGATGCGGTGGCAGCAGCCCTGGGTGAAGCCGGCCACGACGCGCTGGCCGTTGCCGCCGACGTGTCTCAACCCGAGTCAACGGACAATATGGCCCAGGCGGCGATGGAGCGGTTCGGCCGCATCGACGGCCTGGTGAACAACGCCGCGATCTATCAGCGCCCCGCCGTTACCCGAGGGCCCTTCGAGGAGATTCCCCTCGATGAATGGGACCGGCTGATGGCGGTGAACCTTCGTGGGGTTTTCTTGTCCTGCCGGGCGGTGGTCCCCCATATGAAAGAACAGGGTAGCGGCAAGATCGTCAACATCAGCTCAGGAACGGTTTTCAACGGCTCGGCCCAGATGCTGCACTACGTTACGTCCAAAGCTGGGGTGATCGGTCTTACCAGGGCCTTGGCTAGGGAACTGGGAGACTACAACATCAACGTGAACGCGGTGGCCCCCGGCCTCACCGTTAGCATGGATGAGCACGACGAGGAAAAGGAGATACGGTTCCAGACCCGCCTGCAGGCCAGGTCCCTAAAACGCCTTGAGAGTCCCCAAGACTTGGTCGGAGCCGTATTATTTCTGTGCTCTTCCGACAGCGACTTTATGACGGGGCAAACCATGGTCGTGGACGGCGGAGCGCAGATGCACTAACCTTTGGCTCTGGAGTTGTTGAGAATATGGAATTCGGCCTACAGTTTTTCCCCGACGTGTCTCCTGAAGAGAAGTCCGCGCAACAGTATTGGAACGAGTCTCTAGATCTCACCAGTCTTTGCGACGATTTGGGATATACCCACGTCCGCACTGTGGAGCACTACTTTGAGCCCTACGGCGGTTACAGTCCGGCGCCACACATATTTCTGACCGCCGCGTCCCAGCGCACCAGCAAGGCCAGGTTGATCACCGGGGCGCTGGTGCCGGCGTTCAACCATCCTCTTAAAGTGGCTGGAGAGATCGGCATGCTGGACGCAATCTCCAATGGCCGGTTGGACTGCGGGTTTGCCAGGGCCTTCCTGCCCCACGAGTTCCAAAGGCTGGAACGTTCCATGGACGAAAGCCGGGCACGGTTCGACGAGGGTGTGGCAGCTATCCGCCTACTTCTGGAGGAAGAAAACGTTACTTTTGAAGGACAGTTTCACCGTTTCAAGAACGTCACGTCCCTTCCCCGCCCCACCCAAAAGCCTCGGCCGCCCTTCTGGGTAGCGGCCTTGGGAACCCCCCAATCGATCTTGGCCGCGGCGTCAAATGGCTTCAATCTTATGCTTGTTCCCTTTGCTGGACCGCAAACCCGGGAGATCGCCGGCATGTACCGGGATGCCTGGAAAGAAGCGGGGCACGAAGGCCAAGGAAAGATAGCGCTGGGCTTTCATATGTTTTGCCATCAAGACCGCGAGGAGGCCCGCCGCATCGCCGAGCCCAATCTGAACCGCTACCTCCGGTCGCTGGCCGCGGCTTCGGAGAAGGACGCGGGCTGGGGGGCGGGAGCTTCCTCCAAGGACTATCCGGGCTACGAAGCAAGCTACGAGAGGCGGCAAACGGCGACCTTCCAATCGATGGTAGATGCCGGCACGGTTTGGGTGGGCACCCCGGATGATATTAGCCAGCAGATTGCCGGGTACCGGGACCAGCTGGATGGCTTCGATATTGCCTCGATGCAAGTGAACTTTAACCAGATAACCTACGACGAGGCCCAGGCGTCGGCGACCCTTTTCGCCCGGGAAGTTATCCCCAATTTCCAGTAATAAGCCGTGCCCGGCCCGTACATATCTCCAAACCCCTGGGTGAATTTCCGGCCGGTATCCAGTTCCCCCAGGTCCCATCGGAATACACTACCGGTCCGTCTCCGGCGCTTCCCCCGCCCGAAATAGGGTTTACCCCTATATTCTGGCCGATCTTCCCTTTGGGGTGATGGGTGTACCTCCTCTTAAGCAAATCCTCCACCGCTGGTATCTTGCTATAAACGTCTAGGCGCGGCGGTAACTTTCGCCGCCGGTTACCCGTGCCGGCAGGGAAGTCCTCCTCGATATTGGAAAGAAAAACCGTGGATATGGCCGCGCTTAAACGCTCTAAGTAAAAACCGCGGTTTTAGTATGTCCGTGGCAGCGTCCTATGCCGGGCGATGGCTTCGGCCTGAAGCGAATTCCTATCGTTCTAGAGAACGACGGGAAAGGGAGCAATTATTGACCGGTCTGAACAACATTGCCGGATGTTATTCCGTTTTCGATTGGGTTAAAGCCGCGTCTACGCTGATAGGCCGAAAGATTGGGAAGGCGCGCGAACGATGACGCTGGCATTGACGCTGGACAAACCCATGGAACGGGTCAGACGAGTGTTGGGCATCTCGTCAATCCTGACGCTCGCTCTCGTCTTCTTGATCGCCGTGTTGATGGCCTTGATCACCATGTACGACATACAGCGCGAGCGCACGTCCTTCTATGACAACCTGGAGAAAAGAGGCGACTTCTTAAGTAACGGTCTGACCGAGGTATTCGCGGACCACCTTTATTACGCCAGAGTCCGGGAATTGCAAAGTGCGGCCGACCGAGTTATGGCCAGCCTGCCGGATATCCAGGCCATTCGGGTGTTCAGAAGAGACGGCAGTGTATTGGTGGACCGGCAAGGGCACGCGGGCAATTCGGCCTACGTTGTTGGCACTGCTAAAGGACCGGTGATCTCGGACACCGTGGATACCGGGATATTCGCGTACAGTTACACCAGAGATAGTTTGCTGGTCACCAGCCCCTTAGAGATAAACAGCGAGGTCATCGGCACCGTTCAGTTTGCCTTCGACCAAGGGCCATTAAACGCGGAGATAACCCAGATACTTTTGGAGCGGGCCTGGCAGAGTTCGGCGCTTATCGCCTTGGGCATCGCCCTGGCCTACTTGATCTCACGTGAGGTGACTCAGCCGCTTAAGACATTGGCGGCTTCCGCCGAGAGAATCGGAAACGGCGATCTGGAGGAACCCGTTCCAGCCCAGGGCGCGAAAGAGACCAAAGTGCTGGCCAACGCATTGGAGCGGATGAGAGTGGAGCTAAGGGGGCTCTATGGCGGACTAGAGATCAAGGTGGCGGCAAGGACCCAGGAAATTTCCAATATCAACCAAGATCTAGAAAGAGAGATCGAGGTGCGCAAACTGGCTGAAGGAGCGCTTCGCGACAGCGAAAGCAGGCTGCAATCCATGATCGATTCCGCCGCCGCGGGAATCATCACCATCGATGATGAGGGCATCGTCGAGTCCGTTAATTCGGCAGCGGAGAAACTGTTCGGCTATCGCCCGGACGAAATCGTCGGGCAGTCGGTTTCGCTTCTGATGCCGGCGCCCTATCAAGATGCGCACGACGGATATCTGGCAAGCTACAGGAAACCGGCAGGTCCGAGATCGTCGGTACCAATCGTGAATTGCAAGCCCAACGCAGGGATGGGACGGTTTTTCCCATCGAGCTGGCGGTGAGCGAATCATGGTCGGGTGGCCGTAGGACCTTCATCGGAATCATCACTGACGAGACAGAACGTAAACGAGCCGAAGATGAGCGGGCGCGTCATGCCCTGGCTCTTGAAGCGGCCAACAAAGAGTTGGAAGCGTTCAGCTACTCGGTTTCCCACGACTTGCGGGCCCCGTTGCGGTCTATCAACGGTTTCAGCCAGGCTTTGCTGGACGACTGTGCCGATGAGTTGGGTGAATCCGGGCAGGACTACCTACATCGGGTGAAGGCTTCCAGCGAGCACATGGCCGAGCTGATCGACAATCTTCTCCAGTTGTCGCGCATCACCCGGTCGGAGATGAAGTGGGAACAGGTTGACCTCTCCGCGATCGCCGGGTCCATCGCCGCGGAGGTCCAAAGGTCCCAACCCGAACGCCAGGTGCGGTTCGATATAGCCGAGGGCCTGGCGGACCAAGGGGATGGAAGGTTGTTGCAGGTGGTGTTGGACAACCTGCTGAGTAATTCTTGGAAATTTACCGCCAAGCAGCCTCAGGCGCATATTGAGTTTGGCGCGGAACGGTTTGACGGTGTGCCGGCTTATTTCGTTCGGGACAACGGGGCTGGATTCGACATGGCCTATTCAGGAAAGTTGTTCGGGGCGTTCCAACGGCTACATCCTACGTCCGAGTTCGAAGGCACGGGGGTGGGCCTCGCCATCGTGCAGCGGGTTATCCACAGACATGGAGGCAAGGTGTGGGCGGAAAGCGCTGTAGATCGAGGCGCGACATTTTATTTCACACTGAAAACAGGGGAGGAGAATGGAAGTGGAGGGAAAATTAATCTTGTTGGTGGAAGACAATCCGGATGAAGAGACGCTGACACTACGGGCATTGGCTCGTAGTGGTATCGACAGTCAAGTGGTGGTAGCTCGAGATGGAGCCGAAGCCCTGGATTACTTATTCGGGACCGGCGCATATGCCGGGCGCGACACGACCATCATGCCCACCGTGACTTTCCTCGACTTGAGGCTGCCCAAGATAGACGGTCTGGAAGTGTTGCGGCGGATGCGGGCTGATGAGCGCACCAAATTGCTTCCCGTGGTGACTCTATCTTCTTCCGACGAGAAACATGACATCCCCACTTGCTATGAATCCAAGGCGAACAGCTATATCGGTAAGCCCGTCAGCTTTATCGAGTTCACCGAGACGGTGCGCCAATTGGGCCAATACTGGATGGAGTTGAATGTGCCGCCTGGGATCTAGCCGCCTGGGATTTAGAGGAAGGTACGTATGAATAAACCGATCTGCGTTTTGATCGTCGAGGATTCCGAAGACGACGCATTCTTCCTGCTGCGCGAGATCCGGCGTGGCGGTTACGACCCATCTCATCGTCGGGTCGATACCCCGGAGGCGATGAAGTCGGCGTTGTCTGACGATAGCTGGGACATCGTATTGATCGACCACGTTATGCCCCTATTCAGCGGACCGGCCGCGCTGGCTTTGCTGAAAGAGTCGGGGCTGGACTTGCCCGCGATCATAGTGTCCGGCGTGATCGGAGAGGATGCGGCAGTCGACGCCATGAGAGCTGGCGCTAGAGACTACATCCTCAAGGATCGGCTGAACCGCATGGTGCCGGCCATCGATCGCGAACTGGGAGAGTCGCGTCAGCGAAAAGATCTCAAGGCGATGCAAGAGCATGTGTTCCAATCTCAAAAAATGGAAACCGTTGGACGACTGGCCGGCGGTATAGCCCATGACTTTAACAACATGCTTACGGCGATCTTGGGCTATACCTACTCGGGGATCAGAGACTTGCCTGAAGGGGACCATCGCCGCTTATATTTCGAAGAGATCCAGAAGGCCGCTGAACGGGCTGCCAACCTAACGCAACAACTCCTGGCATTCTCCCGGCGGCAGATCATAGAGCCTAAGATCGTCGATCTAAACCGGCTCGTGATAGATACCAGCACGATGATTCGCAGCGTGATCGGTGAAGGGATCGAGTTGGTCACGTTGCTTGAGCCCGATCTTTACAATGTTGAAGTGGATTCAAGCCAAATGGCAAGGGTGCTGATAAACCTGGCCACCAACGCTCGGGACGCTATGCCCCAGGGCGGCAAGCTCACCGTGGAGACCAACAAAGTGACCGTAGGCCAGGGCGCCAACGGAACCGGCAACTCGGTTGCTCCCGGAGACTATACCTTGCTCACGATTTCCGACAACGGAGTGGGCATTTCGCCGGAGGATAAAGAACATCTTTTTGAGCCCTTTTTCACTACCAAGGAAGTTGGGAAGGGGACGGGATTAGGATTGGCGACATGATTCGGTATCGTTGAGCAAAACGGCGGGCGCATCGAGGTTGATAGCGACCTGGACCGGGGCACTACGTTTAGGATTCACTTACCCCGAGTGCCGGATGAAGAGCCGCCGGTTCCCGTCGCGGATGAACCTGTCAATCTCCATCGCGGAACGGAGACGGTATTAATAGTGGAAGATGAGCCCTTGGTGCGCAACATGGTGGTCCGCATCCTGTTCGAGCAGGGATACCGGGTGCTGGAAGCTTCCAATGGAGAAGAGGCGCTAAGGGTGGTTAAGAGCCATGTCGAAGAAAATATCCACCTGCTGCTCACCGACTTGGTGATGCCCCAGATGGGCGGTAAAGACTTGGCCGAGCAGCTTAAAACCTGGCGGCCCAACACCAAAGTACTGCTAACCTCCGGGTACAGCAACGATCTCGTATTTCAAAACGGTGAATTGGGCGGCAATGTTTCATTCATACAAAAACCGTTCATGCCGGCGGACCTGGTAGCCAAAGTTCAGGAAGTATTGGGAGCGTGACTCTTCTCGGGGAGACCGCAAACGCCCCGGCAGTACGTCGCCGGGGCGTTTGCGGACTTTTTGGCGGGACTAGTGCCTAGGTAAGCTATTTGGCATACTTCCCTGAGATCTGCGGCGTCGTGCCTTCCAAGCCCTGGTTCGCCCGGTCCAGCCGGGTATCTCTGGCCCAGGTCCGCTTCAAGTCGTCTTGAATGTTGAAGTGGAGGGTTCCCAGACCCTCGACCTCCAAGTCGATCTTGTCCCCGTCCATAAACGCGCTTAACCCGCGGTGGTTGGTGCCGGTGGCAACCACGTCACCGGGCTCCAAGGTGTGGATCGAAGATACCCACTCCATTATCCTGGGAATCTTGTGGGCCATGTCGCTGGTGTTGAAGTTCTGCTTAAGCTCTTCGTTGACCCATAGCCTGATCTGTAGATTGTCCACGTCCGATATCTCGTCGGCGGTGACGATTACCGGTCCCATGGGCGCGAAGGTCTCCCGGGACTTCATCTGGTAGAAGGTGTTCCCGGGCGGCTCCAATCCACGAGCCGAGCCGTCGATGAAGTTCACGTAGCCGAAGATGTGGTCGAAGGCGTTTTCCGGGCTGATGTTGGACGCCCGTTTGCCGATGACCAAAGCCATCTCCGCTTCACCCTCAAATATGGCGGCGGGAACATCCGGTAGGACCATCGTGTCCCCATTGCCGATGACCGCGTTGGGCGACTTCTGGAAGGCGTTGATGGGCGCAGGGGCGGCCCTGGTGCCATCCTCCATGTAGTTGACGGCCATGGCTACTATGTTGGGGTGGGGCAGTGGCGACCTGATCCTGACCGAATCTAATGGCACCCCACTGCCACTGTTGATGGCCGCTTCCAATCCAGCTTTGTGCTGTGAGAAGTTCTCAATCACCTTGTTGAGCAGGTCCTGGGGCGAAGTATGCTCGATCCCACTTACGGCCCCGGTCAGATCAACAACCGTGTCTCCCTTGAGAGCGCCAAATTTAAAGTCGTCGTAAAAAAGTAGTTTCATGTTTCCTCCAAAAATTATCGATAGCTGGTAATGCCGGAGATGCGCTTCATCGTAGTTTTGAACCAAAACATGATAACCACTCCGTTCATGGCTATCAAGTTTTTACCGAAATTCTCACCCTTATCCTGAACGGAGACATGTGCGATCAGGGACGGTTATGCCTCTGGGGCGCCCCCGGCCAACCGGCGCAATATGTCGAACAGAATAACGAAGTCTTTATCGGCAAGGCCCATACCTTGAGCGGCGTTGAGAAATTGATCGGTTACTGCGGTGGTCGGAAGAGGGACGCCCAATTCACCACCGGCTTCCAGGGCCAGCCGCAGGTCTTTTTGTATCATGTTGACGTCAAAGAGCGGTTCTTCGGGCATGTTAAGCACCATGGGAAAGCGGTACTTCAACGCCGGGGAAGCGACCACGCTGTTCAACAGAACCGTGGTGGCCAACTCTCTGGAGATGCCCATCTTCTCTGCTAACAAGAGGCTCTCGCTGAAGGCGAGAATCTGCACCGGCAGGTTCAGGTTGACCGCCACCTTCATCATCGCGGCCAATCCGTTAGCGCCGACGTAATCAACTGTCGGCCCGATGTCCTGCAGTATAGGTTTGATCTCCTCCAAGGCGTCTTGGTCCCCACCGACCATGAAGGAAAGTTGGCCGGCTTTCAAAGTGATCAGGCTTCCGGACACGGGGGCGTCGAACATCTTGGCCCCGGCCTCTGCCACTTGAGCCGCGATCTGCTTGCTGGCGGCGGGACTGACGGTGCTCATGTCGATGTAGAATTTCCCCGGACTCAAGCCCGCCAGCAGACCGTCTGGGCCGCCGGTCACGGCGTGCAGAGCCTCGGTGTCCCTCACCATGCTCAGGATAACATCGGACGACTGGGCCACGGCTCGTGGCGTTTCCCCCCAAGCCATCCCCAAGTCCATCAGCCACTGGGCCCTGGATCTGGTCCGGTTGTAGCCGGTAACCGAATGCCCGGCTTCCAGCAGTCGCCGGGCCATCTCTCCGCCCATGGAGCCCAGACCGACAAATCCGATATTAGCCATATTCTGCCCTCTTACCGCGTTGGGGCCGGGTAGTTGTCCATGTTGAAGGGGCTGCCGTTCAGGTTGACGGTGTCGTGGAACAGTTTGGGGTCGGCTATCGTCTGCCTAACGTAGCAGCCGTTCCTAGCGTTTCTTAGAAGACCGGCTACCTCTGCCGGAGTGTTGGAGGACTCTATCTCGTAGTGGATCTCGATCTTGTCTGCCCGGGCTTGGACCGTTTGGGCCAGCACCGAGCCCTCGGACGCTACGTGCAAAGCGATGGTAGCTGTAACGTTGCTGACTTCGACCTTCATCATTTGAGCGTACCGCTCAATCTGGGTCATCTCTCAAAATAAGATGGACGAGGCAAAATAAGCCAGAGGCGACGGCGCGGAGTTATCCCCCATGGGCTCCCGCTCGGCGCATTTGATGGTGAAGCCGCGAATCTCCGCCTCTTTATTCTGATGCTCCAGGATCCGGGCGTTGCCCTCCATGGAGAAGGACCGGGAGATGATGTCCGCGGACGCAGGCTGGGAGGAAGGAGCCGGTGTAGTCATGACTGCCTCCAGATGGGATTAGATTTCGGGAAGTATAGCACGGGGAATTCCCTGTAATGAGTGTTCCAATAATGGGTTGAATCGCGCCGGTGGCACGTCGGTCCTGGGCCGATTCCAGCGCTACCTCCAAGCTGGCTAGAAGCCGGGCATCACATCGGCCATAAAAAGCCCGAGGGAATGGGATGCTTCTTCGTGGCTGAGGTCGCCCCACTGGACCGATGAAACTAGGTAATTACAGTTGCTTTCGGCGGTATATCGTTCCACGAATTCTCTGACCGTTGCGGGTGATCCTACGATCAACTGCTCACCAGTTATTGCTTGGTCGAAGTCTGGGTCCCAAGGATAGCGCCCAACATGTGGTATTGGGCCGTATGCTTCTGGCCTTCTCCTCGTGCCTCCCGGCAGAGGTTTTCTGAAGTTGGCGCGATAAACCTCATACGCCGAACGGGCTCGCCGCATCGCCTCTTCGTTGGTGTCGGCCAGGTATATCCGTTTCGTGCCGCCGTAAAGGGGTTCAGTTGGCTGGAGCGCGTCGGAGCTATTTTCGTCGACATGCTTTTGAAAGTTCTCCTTGAAGGTCTCCACGGTGCCTGGAAGGCTCTCGATGGTGCCAAAGTTGATGAAGTTAGCGCCGTATCTGCCCGCGGTTGCCGGGTTTCCCGCATACCAGAAGGGGGGATGCGGTTTCTGCTTGGGCTTGAGCTCCATCCACAAGTCTTTGAACTGGTAGTACTTGCCCGAAAAGTTGATGAATTCTTGGGTCAGGCCTTGTTTGAGAATCTCGAAGGTCTCATCAAAACGCTCTGTCACCTCGGCGGGGTCACCGCCCCACATAGCGAACTCCTCCCCGATAGGAGCGCCCTTGCCGATGCCGATCTGGTACCGGCCTCCGCTCAGGTTATCCACCATGCAGATCTCTTCGATTAGGCGGATGGGGTGATACATGGGCAATACGTACACCAAGGGGCCGAAGTTGATGCGCTCAGTGCGGGCCGCGACCGCCGACAGGTAGATCCCCTGACTTGGAGTCGCGGAAAGCGGGGAGTGGTGGTGTTCCGCCACGTGGTAGCCATACACGCCGCCCCGGTCCGCCTGGGCAAGCAGGTCAAGACGATCTGAGTACTGCCGGTCTAACGAAACATCGTCGAGCCGTTCCACGTGATCGAAGATACCGAATTTCATGAACGGCCTCCAAATGTAGTGGGTTAACCAGGCGTGGCGTGGGGACAGTTCTAGGATTGTAAACCTAAACCAAGGGTCTGGGGGGGTGGGGATTTATTGGAGAGCGAATGCCTACGGGAACGCGGGAGTGGCGAGTGGGGTGGAAATCCCCCCAACCCCCCCTTACAAAAGGGGGGCTAAAGGGGTTAGTTTCGCTGATCTCTAGTCGGCTTGGCCTACGGGGAGTTTGGCGCCTTGGAAGGGGCCTTCGCTCTCTTCGAATGACTTGGAGTACGCCAGGATCTCTTCGTCGGTTTGGGTGTCTAGGTCGATGGGTCTGCCGAAGCCTTGTTTAACGACGTAGCCGGTCTTGTAATAGACCTCGCCGATGTTGTTTTCCGGGTCGTTGTAATAGATGCTGACCGAGATTCCGTGGGTTACGGTTCGGAGAATCTCAGTTCCCTCTTTCTTGAACCTGCGGTTGAACTCCCGCAAGGCGGCCATGTCTTCCACGATGAAGGAAACCTGTCCCACGTTCTGGGTGCGGGGACGGGCGCCGTCCGGGTGGTCCGCGCCTCTGGACTTACCAAGGTTCAACTCATGATGCTCGGTGTCCGGGTGAGCGCTGAGGAAACAACTGCCCCGGTCCGGGTCTTCATCGGTGACCGTTAGACCAATGACGCGGGTGTAGAAATCGCGCATTTTCAGGAAGTCGTCGCAAATTATGCCTAGATGTCCAAGACCTGTGACCATGTTACCTTCCTCCTACTTGCTCGCTTTTTGAGATTGGCTGGCGCTACGTGGGCTGACGGTTACGACGACTGCTCCATCGTCCGAACCGTACCCCGGTGGTACCTTTCCGCCGTGGTTTCCGGGTCCCAATCGTCTGGCACCCCGGTTGCCCAGGGAGGTACCGGGTCGTCAAAGGTGAAGATGAAGTCCCGGTCGCCCCGGCCCCGCCGAAACAGTTCCCGGGCCGTCGGATACTCGTAGTAGATCTCCAGCCGGTTGCCGTCGGGGTCTGCGAAGTAGATGCTCCGCTGATTGGCGTGCTCAATCATCCGGTCGACGGTCACGCTGTGGGAGACCAGGTGGTCGTGGGCCTCTTTGAGATTGTCGTGGGTATCGACTTTGATCGCGATGTGGGCGTACCCGACGCCGTTTCGGTCCGGAGGTGGTGACGCGGTTTGGGGGTCTTCTACTTGGACCAGGTCAAAGGTATGTCCGTCGTTATGGTCGTCGTGGCCAAGGCTCATGAACACGTCGTTGCCGTGCTCGGGGTCCTCCTCGGCGACTTTGAATCCCATGACCTCGGTATAGAACTTCTTGGCCCGCTGCAAGTCCCGTACCCGGAGCGCCACGTGACCAATCCTGGATAGTCGAATCGCCATAAGATCCTCCCCGTCTGTGGGAATTGAGAGCATGATTCGTGGTGGACAAAAACCCCATCCTAATCTTCCCCCACAAGGTGGGAAGGGATTTGTCCTCTCCCCCTTTATGGGGGAGAGTTAGAGTGGGGGTGAATCATTTCTGATTCAACCTGATTGGCTAATTGCCTGCCTAGGGGAAAACTAGCCGTTTAGGTTGCCGGTAACCTCGGCGGGCATGCCTCCAGCCTGCATGTCAATAGCCCTCTTTTCAATAGCGGGCATCAGAGAGTCGAGCAGGTCCTGGTCGAGGTCGGCGGCGACGCCGGGGTATCCGGCCCGTTCGATCATGGCCGCAAGTTTTCTGCTCTTGAACTGACCCAATGTCCACTTGAGCGGATCAGGAACTAGGGTTTTGTCGAAGAAGATCCGGTGATTCTTGTTCCTGGGCCCGTAGTGGTAATGGGGAGCGTCGCGGAAGCAGTCAAATGCCAGCAATTCGGTTTCTTCCGTGTAGTGACGGCCTGGGGTGCCGGCCAGGTCGGCCAAAACGTGGATCGCCAGGCCTCCGTCGCCGCTGGTCTGCCGGCGCATCTCCAGGCCGAATCGAATGTTGCCTACTTCGAATATATCGGTGCCGCGGTTGTGCTTAACCGTATTTCTGCCTGTCATGTACAATTCGCGGGCCGTGGATTCAACGTCACCCAGGACTTTTTCCACCTGCTTCGTGTCCACCTCTTTGGCGATCTCCTCGTATCCGGCCGTCTCCAACATGATGGACAGATTGTTCCGGATCTGCTGGATAGTCCAGTTGATGGGGTTGCCATCGGTGGTGTGGTCCATCCGAAACTTTTTATTCTCTTTATCAGGACCGTATATATAGCTCTTTTCGATGTCGAAACAGTTGAACCGCAACAAAGTCGTTTCGTCGTCCTGTTTGGCTACTAAAACGGCGACTCCTTGGTCCGAGTGATCCTGAACGTTGCCGTCCCACAGCTCGTGCTGAACGATGAACGTCACTGGTCCGGCTTCAAATTTGACTCTGCCCTTTTGTTGCATCATCGCTATACCTCCGGAAAATTTATGTGTTTTGGGGTAATGGTACTTGTCGGTTAAATCGCACCGGCCGCCCACCATCGTGCCTGGGAGTACGTGTTTCAGACGGCTCCAGCGAATATTGGACGGATTATATCACGCCGCTCGAACTCGCTGAACCCTTTTTGTCTCCCTTGACACCAAAGTTCCGGAGGATTAGGCTCCTGGCATCGGAACCGGCACGACATAATATTTGTCCAATCCAGGCGGCAAAATCCCGACTTTGGAGTTGAACCATGGCCGAAATTAGCGGAGCACAATTGGTGATAGATTCCCTGCGGCGAGAGGGTGTAGATACGATTTACGTCTTACCCGGCGACCCAGTGGGAGACATAGTAAATGGATGGGCGGACGCTGGGCACAAAGCGATCGCTGTTCGTCACGAGCAGGCGGCCTGCATGGCCGCTCAGGCCCATTCCTACCTGACACGATCCGTGGGGGTATGCATCGCCGCTTCCGGCGTAGGACAGACCAATACCCTGACCGGTATAGCCAACGCTTACGCCAACTGCTGGCCGCTGTTGGTCATCGGCGGCTCGTCTGAATTGCGCCGCAGCAACATGGGTGACTTCCAGGAGTTGCCTCAAGTGGCGATGACGGCCCCGGTTTGCAAATGGACTGCTACGGTGGACAGCATCGCCCGCATCCCAACCCTTATCAACATAGCGATGAAACAGGCCATGTCCGGGCGTCCTGGCCCGGTCTACATCGACCTGCCCGCCGAGATGATTTCCGGCTCTGAGGACGAGGCCAACATCATCATCCCCCAACCGGCTCCCGAGCCGGCTCGGCCCCTAGCTGATCCCAATGAGGTTCGGAAGGCATTGGAAGTTCTAGCCGAGGCTGAGCGTCCGTTGTTGATTGTGGGCAAAGGAGCCGCCTGGTCCTGGGCTGAGAACGAACTGCTGGAGTTCGTAGACCAGACCCAGATCCCCTTCTTGACGTCTCCGATGGGGATGGGAATGCTTCCTCCGGAACACCCGATGAACGTTTCCGCCGCCAGGACTCAGGCCCTACAGGGCGCCGATACGATATTGATGGTGGGAGCCCGGTTCAACTGGCTCTTCCACTTTGGCCAGCCGCCCCGGTTCGCCGCCGCATTCAAGTTGGTCCAGATCGATATTGAGGGCACGGAGATCGGAACCAACGTTCCCGCCACCGTCGGTCTGGTAGGGGATGCTAAGATGGTCCTGGGACAGATGGTGAGCGCATTGAACGATGTGCCCATCTCTTATGGCGAAAGCGCCTGGCTGACCGGGCTGAAAACCAAGTGCGAGGAGAATGCCGAGTCCATCGAACCGATGCTCAACAGCGACGCCCCAGATATCGGCTACTACCGCATATTGAAAGAGATTCGCGACTACCTGCCCAAGGACGCCATCGTAGTCGCCGACGGCGCTAGCACCATGGACATCTCTCGCCAGGTCGTGCCGGTGTGGCACCCCAGGCACCGCTTGGACGCCGGAGTGGCCGGTTGCGTCGGCACCGGTGTTCCCTTCGCCATCGCTTCTCAGGTAGTGCACCCGGACAAGCCGGTCATCTGCCTGCAAGGGGACTGGGCCTTCGGCTTTAACGGCATGGACATCGAAACCGCCGCCCGGTTCAAGCTCCCCATCGTTTGGGTAATCTTCCAGAACGCCAACGTCGACAAGTGGGTCCGGAGTCACGTGGACAAGGTAGAAGACCCCAACGACTTCACCCCCAGTCTCCGATTCGATGTGATGATGGAGGCGCTGGGAGGACACGGCGAGTTCGTGGAAGGCCCAGAGCAGATACGGCCTGCGTTGGAAAGGGCCTTTAGCTCCGGCAAAGCCTCGGTGATCAACGTGATCATGGACCCCGGCGCCGGAAGGCGTCAGCAGCAATTCGCTTGGTTGGCCCGGGAAGGGAAGATGGGTTACTCCTAGGCGATCACACAGACCTTAGTGGCGAAGAGCTAATCTATTGCCGATCGGCAAGGAGACGTGAAAAGTGGGTAAAGCGCTAGAAGGAGTCCGAATAATCGACCTGACTCAGTTCGAGGCCGGCACTTCGTGTACCCAGTTGCTGGCTTGGCTGGGAGCGGACGTTATAAAGGTGGAAGAGCCGACTCACGGCGATCCGGGCCGGGTCACCAATACCGACATGCCGGGCGTGGACAGCGGTTACTTCCTCAACCTGAATTCCAATAAGCGCAGCGTCGCCCTGGACCTGAAGCAGCCAAAGGGGAAGGATATCTTCTTCGAGTTGGTGCGGCAGGGCGACATCGTGGCCGAAAACCTAGCCCCTGGCACTCTGGAAAGGCTGGGATTGGGCTACGACGTTCTCAGCGAGGTTAACCCCAAGATTATTCTGGCTAGGATCAAGGGGTTTGGCACCTACGGTCCCTACTCCGAATACAAGAGCTTCGACATGATTGCCCAGGCCACCGGCGGGTCCATGGCCGTGACCGGCAACGCCGGCGACCCACCGATCCGTCCCGGTGCGACCATCGGCGACACCGGCACCGGCCTCCACGCCGCCGTGGGCATCATGGCCGCCTTGTGGCAGCGCCAAACCACCGGTAAGGGACAGGTCGTCGAAGTCGCGATGCAGGACGCAGTGGTCAACCTGACCAGGGTAGCCATGTGCACCTTCAATGAAACCCATCAATCCCGTCCCCGGGCAGGCAACAATGCGCAAGGATTGCCGGGCACCCGGACCTACCCCTGCAAACCCGGCGGATCGGACGACTGGGTCTACACGGCCGCCACGCCCCGGCGCTTAGGTCTTTGGCTGACGTTGATCCGTGCGATCGGCGGCGATGAGATGGCCGACGACCCCAACTATTCGGACTTTGACTGGGTAGTGGAGCACACCGATGAAATCAACGAAATGATTGAGGCCTGGACCATGGAGCGCACCAAGTACGAGGTGTTCCACATCCTGGGCAAGGCTGGTGTTCCTTGCGGTCCCACCCTGAACGCCGTAGACATTTACAGTGATCCCCAGTTGTTGGCGCGAGACATGATCGTGACTCTGGAACACCCGGACCGCGGCCCCTTCATGGTCCCCGGCTGCCCCGTAAAGATGTCCGACTCGCCAGTCGAGTTGGAGATCGGCCCGTCCCTAGGCATGCAGACCGAAGAGGTCCTGAAAGAACTGCTCCACATGACTGATGGTGACTTGGCGGAGCTACGGGAGCAGAAGACGATTCCGTAGTTTCCCCTCACCCCGGCCCCTATTCCAGGGAATAGGGGCGATTTACGCAAGAACGGTGATTTTAGAACTCAGTTGGGGCACTGCTAGCAGTGCCCCAACTGAGTTTAGTGTGCCAGCCCTTAATCTAAGGGTGAGAGTTAATGAGGTCGTGCCTGACATCGCTCCCATTTGAGTCAACATGCGGCTCAAAAAGAAGTCCTTTTGGTGCCCTGAATTCTATAACTTTCGTGGCTACACAGGTTAGGGCTCCCATTGTAGAGCGCCTTGGCTCAGGACTATGACGCCGCTTGCCGCACTAGCAGGCCTATGCCCTTCCGACTATACTGGGCGCATGTCTAAGATGTCCTCTAATCTGGACCATGTCGCGCCGCCTCTTTGGCCCCGGCCCAACGTGATTGTCCGCCGGCAACCCGAGATGGAAAGGTTGAATGTAGCATTGTGCAACCTCGTCACGGAGGGCCGGGGCGACTTGGTGTTTATCACCGGGCGTAGAGCGGAAGACAGGATCGGCCAGAGATGAGCGCGGTCTACAGTCCTCATGTCAAGTTCCTGCGTAGATGGGGGATGAGGGGCGGCGGAGACGGGGAGTTCGGTTGGCCCCAGGGCGTGGTCATAGACGGTGGCGGCAACGTCTACGTGTCAGAGTGTAGTAATGATAGGATCCAGGTCTTCGACCAACAGGGCAGATTCCTCCGCAAGTGGGGGGGCGAGGGCAGCGGAGACGGGGAGTTCATCCGCCCCCAGGATCTGGCCATAGACAATGAGAGTAACCTCTACGTGTCGGATCGAGACAATAATAGGATACAGGTCTTCGACCCACATGGGAGGTTTCTGCGCAAGTGGGGGGTCATCGGCAGCGAAGACGGGGAGTTCAGGTGGCCCCAGGGTCTTGGCTTAGACAATGAGGGCAACGTCTACGTGTCAGATCGAGGCAATGATAGGATACAGGTCTTCGACCCACATGGGAGGTTTCTGCGCAAGTGGGGGATCACGGGCAGCGGAGACGGGGAGTTCAGATGGCCCCAGGGTCTGGCCATAGACAGTGAGGGCAACGTCTACGTGTCAGATCAAGGCAACAATAGGATCCAGGTCTTCGACTCACAGGGCAGGTTCCTGCGCGAGTGGGGGAGCGATGGCAACGGAGACGGGGAGTTCAGTTGGCCCCAGGGTCTGGGCATAGACAGCGAGGGCAACGTTTACGCGTCAGATCGAGGCAATCATAGGATCCAGGTCTTCGACTCACAGGGCAGATTCCTGCTCAAGTGGGGAATCAGGGGCAGCGGAGACGGGGAGTTCAGCCAGCCTCAAGGTCTGGCCATAGACGGTGACGGCATCGTCTACGTGTCAGAATATGGCAATGCTAGGATCCAGGTCTTCGATCCCCAGGGCAGGTTCCTACGCGAATGGGGGAGCGAGGGCAGCGAAGACGGGGAGTTCAGGACGCCCCAGTGTCTGGGCATAGACAGTGCGGGCAACGTCTACGTGTCGGATTATTGGAATGATAGGATCCAGGTCTTCGACCCACAGGGCAGATTCCTGCGCAAGTGGGGGATCAGGGGCAACGGAGACGGGGAGTTCAGCCAGCCGCAGGGTCTGGCCATAGACGGCGACGGCATCGTCTACGTGTCAGAATATGGCAACGATAGGATCCAGGTCTTCGACCCACAGGGCAGATTCCTGCGCAAGTGGGGGATCAGGGGCAGCGGAGACGGGGAGTTCAGTCGGCCTCAGGGTCTGGCCATAGACGGTGACGGCATCGTCTACGTGTCGGATTATTGGAATGATAGGATCCAGGTCTTCGATCCACAGGGCAGATTCCTGCGCAAGTGGGGGATCAGGGGCAGCGGAGACGGGGAGTTCAGCCAGCCGCAGGGTCTGGCGATAGACAGTGATGGCGACGTCTACGTGTCAGAATATGGCAATGATCGGATCCAAGTCTTCGATCCACAGGGCAGATTCCTGCGTAAGTGGGGGAG
>Ga0208391_1000215_pt1 | contig 32338 bp, 25 predicted proteins | sample Knorr_S23_td_Bot_FD_185612 | JGI IMG/M metagenome (GOLD analysis project Ga0208391, IMG submission 185612) | Marine microbial communities from Southern Atlantic Ocean transect - Knorr_S23_td_Bottom_ad_3770_LV_A (SPAdes) (version 2) | ecosystem: Environmental > Aquatic > Marine > Oceanic | place... | reverse complement strand
GAAATGCACCGTCCGAGACAGGGATATTCGCTCCCCTTCCTGCACCAGGGCGATGGCCCGTTTAACTTTGTCCGGAGTTATGAGGTTCAGGGCGCCAAGCATGTCATCGGGCCCCCAACGGCCCCAATTGGACAGGGACTTGAAGTAACCCAGCACTTCTTCTTCTGTAGGGATATTGGCTTGCATGACGGTCCGCCTCCTTGATTCTTAGTACCGCTGAAAGTTGATAGCCGACAGCTGGTAGCTAATGTTTGACGGCTAATTCCGATTTACCGGTGGTGACAATTCCACATCCAGCACGTTCTCGCACCATCGGGCCGCGGCCAGCAGCTTGGGCTCGGAAAATGGAGCGGCGGCAAGTTGGATGCCAAAGGGCAGACCCGAAGCCGCCAATCCCGATGGGATGGTAATCACCGGTAGTCCACAAGATGTCCATGGTCCCTGAAACATAGTGTTGCCGGTATTCGTGATGTCGGCCAACGCAGGTGTTGGCGTAGAGGGCGTTAGCAGGACGTCGGCCTTTTCGGCCAGCGCCTTCATCTCCGCGGTGAACTGCTGGCGCCGTTCCAAGGCCCGGGAATAGGTTTGACCGTCAGTTTCCAATCCCCGCCGCAACATCTCGCGTAACATGGGCTGGTAGTCTTGGGACTGGCGTTCGTACATGGGTTGGTGAAAAGCCGCCGCCTCCACCGCCATGATGATCCGTTGGTCTGCGATGGCCGTATCGATGCTGTCAGGCAACGGGATCTCCTCCACCGATGCGCCGGCGCGGCTAAGTTGCTCCACCACCCCATCGGTGTGTTGCCGAGTCTCTTCGTCGGAGTTGTCGTAGAAGAAGCGGCGGATCAGGCCGATTCGGGGCGCTGCTGGCGACTCCAACCCGGTCATGAAGTCATCGGAGGGCTGGCGAGCGGTGATCGGTTCCTGCGGGTCAGGCACTGACATGACCTGCATGAGCAGGGCGATGTCTTGCACCGAACGTGCCATCCAGCCGACATGGTCTAACGACCAGCTGACCGGTATTACGCCGTAACGGCTAACCCGGCCGAAAGTCGGCTTGAAGCCCACGACGCCGTTATATGACGCCGGGCGCAAGACAGACCCAACGGTTTGGGAACCCAGTGCCGCTGGGCACATTCGTGTCGCCACCGCCACCGCCGAGCCGCTGCTGGAGCCGCCTGGGGTGTGAGCCGGGTTCCAGGGATTTTTGGTTGGTGAGGGGTCCATGCAAGCGAACTCGGTGGTCACCGTTTTGCCCATCATGATTGCCCCGGCTCCTTTCAGCAGAGCAACCGTGGTGGCGTCGTATTCCGGAACAAATCCCTCATAGACTTTGGAGCAGGCGGTCGTGGGTATGCCCGCCGTGTAGTAGATATCCTTCAGGCCGATGGGAACCCCGTGCAGGGGACCGATGCTGCCGCCCTTCTCAAGTTCCTCTTGCTTTTGCTGGGCGTCGGCCAATACCGCTTCCCGGTCCAGGTACACCCACGCGCTGAGGCCGGGCTCCAAAGCGTCATATTGGCTGAGCAGCGATTCCACCAACTCAACCGGCGACAGATCCCGGTTTTTGATACGTTTTGCCGCCTCGTTGGCTGTTAAATTGAAGTGCTCGGTCATGTATTCCCCCTTGTGTCTGATTCATTGGGTTATTAGTTACCGGTTACCTCGTCTCAAAAGTCACGGCTTATAAGGCGATATGTCGAATGTGATATTGGGACCGCAGATTGTCCCTCTATGAACCAGAGATTCCTCTTCGCTTCGCTCATCAGAATGACAGGAGTCGTCACTCGTCGGAACGACAGTTATTGTGGCTTCGGTGTCCCATTTGTCACCCCGAGCGCAGCGAGGGGTCTCAGGTTTGGGTTCAACTGGAGTACCAACGAAGGGCCACGTCCTCCCACAGCGGATTAACTGACTCTACGAGAGCAACCTTTTTGCTCCTGCGCCAAGGTTTCAACTGCTTTTCCCTGGCAATCGCGGCTTGAACGTCCGAATTATCCTCATGGTATACCAGCTTCGTGACTTTGTATTTCGATATGAAGCCAGCAATTAACCCAGACTTGTGCTCGAACACTCTACGTTCCAGATTGTGAGTGACCCCCACGTACAGCGTTTTGCCACGGCTTGCCATGATGTAAACGTAGTACCGATGTGTCAGAGGGTCGATTCGGATTTCAAAACTAGATCGGTGGCCTGCGGGTATGCCAATCGGTGGCCTGCTCGTAGGCTTGGGCCACCCGGAACAAAGTACCTTCGCCAAATGGCTTGCCCGCTATCTGGAATCCGACCGGCAGATTCTGGCTGGTAAAGCCGCAGTTTATGGACAGAGCCGGGGTGTTGGCCACGTTGAAAGGGGCGGTAAAGCTGCGGCGGCCGGCCAATCCGTCCAGCACCTCCTGTTTGCTGCCGATTCCAGCTTTAGTCCGTATCGGAGAGGCTGGTATGGAGGATGTGGGCATGACCAGCACGTCTACTTTCTCCAGCGCGTCCAGAATCTGCTGCCGCAAAACTTGCCGTAACTTGACCGCTTTTTGGTGCGCTTGGGCGGGTATGATGCTTCCGACCAACAGCCGAATTTGAATGTTATGGTCGTACTCTCCAAGATGTTCGTCGATGCCTTGTCGGTGTACTCCGGCGGCGTCGGTCAGGATGATGGTATTGGATATGGCCGCGGAATGGACGATGAGGGGTATGGAGACTTCTTGGATGTCCGCGCCCAACTCGCCCAGGACCGCTATCGCCTGGACCACGTTATCTCGTACCTCCGGATCCACGGCTTCAGTGTCGACCCGTTCCTGGATAACGCCTACCTTCAGTCCGCGAATCTCGCCGGTTAGCATGGACAGATAATCGGGCACCGGCACATCCCAGGTGGACGGGTCTTTCGGGTCGTATCCGGCGATGGCCCCCAGTGTCATGGCGCAATCGGCGGTGGTGCGGGAGATAGGTCCGACTGTATCCATGGACCAGGAAGCTCCCAACACTCCGTAGCGGCTGACCCGGCCCCAACTTGGCCGGATGCCCACTAAGCCGCAGAAAGAGGCGGGACCCCGGATGGACCCGCCAGTGTCCTCACCCAAAGAAGTGGCGCAAAGGAAAGCGGCGGTGGCGGCCCCGGAACCACTGCTGGACGTCCCCGGGTTTCGCGATAGGTCCCAGGGATTATGGGGAGTGCCGAAGGGATGAAAGAAGGCATCGCCCATGGCGTATTCACTCATGTTCAGCTTTCCCAGCAATACCGAGCCGGCGGCTTTCAGGTTGGCCACCACGGTTGCGTCCTCGTTGGGGACCAAGTCTTTGAGGATGGCCGAACCACCGGTGGTGCGAATGCCTTTGGTGTAGAACTGGTCCTTCACCGCGACCGGCAGTCCGTGCATGGGTCCTCGATAGTTGCCGGCGGCTATCTCTTTCTCGGCTTGCTGGGCCTCGGCCAAGGCTTCGTCCCGGCACACAGTGATGTAAGAGTTCAGCTTGCCGTCTATCTGTCCGATGCGGTCCAGATACGCCTCGGCTGCCTCAACCGGCGAAACGTCACCGGATCTTATCAGCGCCGACAATTCGGTGGCTGGTAGAAACGGAATCTCGGTCGAATCCATCGTGGGATCACTCCTTTATGGTCTGGCGCCAAAAATCGATGTGCTGGAAGATTGGGAGGTTGGGGAATCACGCCCATTGTGCCCATGCGCGTTGAGCTTGTCAAATATAGGTTACTGATATAATTGGCATTGAATCGGCGACGAATCATTAGCCGGAAATCTTGAGTAGATTTGTCCGAATCGAGGCTTGGCGTACCGGAAGAGGTGACGATATGGACCAATGGGCCGGAGTGGTATTAGCGGCGGGTGATGGCGTAAGGATGAGATCGCGGCTCGCCAAGGTTTTGCACCGGGTGTGCGGCAAGGAGCTTATCCGTTACCCGGTGGATCTGATGAACCAACTGGGAATCGGCAAGGTGGTGGTAGTAGTATCTCCCGGTAACAATGAGGCCGTTCGTGGTCTCTTGGGAGATAGTGTTGAGTACGTCATCCAACCGGACGTCAAAGGTACCGGCGATGCCCTCGGCAGGGCCGAAGGCCTTTTAAAGGGCCGGGCGCACAACGTCATGGTGTTGACGGCGGATGCCCCGTTAGTGCGGCCCGAATCGGTCAAGCCACTGATGGCAGCCCACGTCGATTCATCACGTAACATGACGTTCCTTACCTGTAGATCCGGCTCGGCTAAGGATTTTGGCCGGGTGGTGCGGGACGAAAACGGGCAGGTGGTCGAGATTATCGAGGCCGCCGATAATACGGATACCGATAACGAGATTGCCGAGGTCAACGGCAGCGTTTATTGCTTCCGGGATAGATGGCTATGGGAAAGTGTCGAAAGCATCGGCGCCGCGCCGAACGGGGAAAAGTACATAACTTCCCTGGTGCGGATCGGTTCTTCCGGAAATTCCACCGTTCAAGCAATTTCCACCGAAGATCCAGATGAGTTGATGGGAGTGAACGACCGGTTGCAACTCGCCCACGTAGAGGCGGTTCTTCGCCAGAGGATACGGGAACGATGGATGCTTTCCGGTGTCACGATGCCTGACCCTTCTACCGTTTACATCGACGCCGAGGCTACGATTGGACAAGATACGGTGATTTTGCCTAATACATCTATCATCGGACGCTCGGTCATAGGGGAAGATTGCGAGATCGGTCCTAACTCGGTTATCCGAGATTCCAAGTTAGGCCGCGGCTGCCGGGCTACCGCCTCCGTGCTGGAGGAATCTACAATGGAAGATGGAGCGAACATCGGTCCCTTCAGCCACCTTCGTCCCGGCGCTTACCTGGAATCCGGGGTGCATCTGGGGAATTTCGTAGAGGTCAAAGAGAGCCGCTTTGCCGCCGGCGCCATGATGGGCCATTTCGGCTACGTGGGAGACGCATCGATAGGCGCTGGAACTAACTTGGGAGCCGGCATGGTCACTTGCAACTACGACGGCAAGGACAAGCACCGGACCGACATCGGCGAAAATGCGTTCATAGGCTGCGACACCATGCTGGTCGCTCCGGTGACCGTGGGCGCCGGAGCGATCACCGGGGCTGGAGCTGTTGTGACCAAAGACGTTCCGGCGGGTAGACTGGCGGTGGGAGTTCCTGCTAAAATAAGAAGCAGGAATCCTGAGACCAACTGACCTCCTGGTAGGCAACATATACGAATCCCGATGGCGGCTCGTAGGCACCCAGGAGGGTGAGGGTTTTGGACACAGACAACGTACCATTAGCATTAATTCTCGCCGCATCCCTTCCGCTATTCTTCTTCTTCAGCCTGGCTCAGTACTCCGCTGACACACCGGGTAACGTCTTTAAAAGCCGGGCGTCTATTCGGCAGGCAGAGTTCATCCTCCGTTGGTGTGGATATGCCTGTGTCGTTGCTATGGCAGTATCGGGGCTGGCATTGGCCACCGGTTTCTTATCTGGTGTTTGGTGGCCGGTGTCCATCTTGTCTCTATCTCTCTTGGTTATTCTCCCGGCTATTGACTGGACCGCTTCTTATGTCGTGCTCCGGATTCCATCGCAGGCTGACACGATCTACCAACCCTTGATACGGTTATTGTCTGGCCGTAGACAATCGAGCCCGGCGGGCAATGGGCACGCTTCTAATGGCGCTGAGGGCCTTCGAGACGGTCAAAACGAAGACTTCCCTGAAAATCAGGAGCCGGTCATCACGGAGGCGGATCTGGACAGCCTTGATCACCGGGACCGGGCGATGCTGCGGTCCATTCTTCGACTGGACGTCACCACGGCCCGGGAGATTATGGTGCCACGTTTGGATATGGTGGCCGTGGACATCGAGTCATCTCTGAAGCACGTAGCACAGCAGATGGTCGAAGGCGGACACAGCCGTCTTCCTGTCTTTGAGGAGTCTATCGACCACATATTGGGAATCGTACACTCTCGGGAAATCCTAGCCGCCATGGCTATAACTGATTCTGAGCAAAGCTTGCGGAACCTCGTTAATCCGGCATTTTTCATACCGGAAACGAAACGCTTGGATGACCTGTTGGAAGAGTTACAGGATATGGGCGTCCAGATGGCCATAGTGGTCGACGAGTACGGTGGAACCGAAGGCTTGCTGACCATGGAGGACTTGTTAGAGGAGATCGTCGGGGAGATCGAAGATGAATTCTCCCGGACTCGGGAGTTAGAACTGATTCGTCTACCCGACGGCGATGTTCTGGTCCACGCGGGAGTGCCCACCGAAGATATCGAGGAGTTGTTCTCCACAACCATTGACAGCGATGATGTGGATACGGTGGGTGGTTACGTTTATCAAGTTCTTGGGAAGATTCCATCCACCGGCGACGTGGTGGAAACGGAGCATCTGAGAATCGAAGTTGTTTCAATTTTAGGACGCCGGATACGCAAACTTCGAATCGGCCGTATCGGCGTGGACGCTTCGACTCCCTCCGGTTAGTTAGTCCACTGTGTTCTTAGATCCCCGTTTAGCTCGTTAGAAAATAGTGAGGGCGGGTATAAAACCCGCCCTCACTATCTTATTGGTTGCTGTCTAGGTGGCCTACTTTTCGCCGATCAACTCCCCGCTAACGATCAGCCGATGGTCGTAGACCAGTCTTGGCACGCATGAAACTAGATGTAGGGTAGCTTTGCCGGTGTAGTGAAGCGCCATTTCCTCTTGAGGTACTACCCGTGACGACGTGATGCGGTACAGGTATTGACGCTCCCCGTTCGACGTTACTACAAATACGTCTTCGCCGTTCTGCAGCATTCCAGGAATCTTGCTCAGGTTTAGGAACACCGAGCCCTCTCCCTGGATAGGGCTTTCCGTATGTCCGAAGAACCATCCGCTTCCGGCTTCGCCAGCATTGGCGGTTTCCGGAATATGGCCCACGGTGTTGGCGGGGGTTTCGTAGGCACGGCTTCCCCCCAGGTTCAGTATGGCCAGCTCATCGACCCCTGAATCCACATCGATGGATGGGATAATAAGCCTGGTAGCCGGAGACCCGCTGCCCAAGGGCGATCCTTGGTTAAGATTCACCGCGTTGAACCCCTGGAGTAAGATCCGCTCCCTGTACGAGGCAGACTCGTAAGACAGGGGATTGCTCCAGAATGAAGCTTGCAGCGACTCCCCCGGGAAAAGCTGCTGATTGCTTATGGCCGAGAAGGGCATCACCAGGAGCGGGTTGGATGACCCGCTCGCCGATACAGGATCTTCTCCCGGATCACCGGATGCGCCTCCGATAGCCACTTTAGGAGCCCCGGACCCCTCGGTCGACCCGCCATCCGTCCCGGTTCCTTGGACCGCTGGAGCTACCGCCTGACTAGACGATTGCCCTTCCGATTGTACCGGGCTCGAATGCGGGTACACGCCTTCTTGCGCTTGGTCGATTTGGGATTCGGTGAACGAGCCTTGGCTACCTGGACCGACGCTTGTTTTGGCGTTGGGGTTTGGGAGCGTGACATTTAGGCTATCCAGGTCGGCATGGGCCTTGGCCGCATAGCCGTAGTAGGCTCCGCTGGTCGCCAGCAGTATTGCGCCAAAGACAAAAACAAATATTCCTGACACGTTGAAGAACCGGCGCTGCAGCCGTCCGCGGAGTAGTAGGTAATCGTATCCTGCTTCCATTTCACCTCCTTTGTTTGGAATGCGACCCGTCTACACATTTACCCATCGCATAACCTTCGTGATGACTGATAGAAAAATAAAGTCACGAAGGCCAGAGGGGGCTGTGCGCAGTTGGGGATTGCGGGGAGGGATCTACCGGACCCGGGGAACGTGATTCGCGCCGGGAGTGATGGGCTCGTTCAGGTAGATGTCGCCGTTCCGGATCTTAACGTTGAATCCACATTCGGGGTTTGTGCAGACCCAGGCTTTGTAATGTACCGCCGCTCCTTGTCCACCATAGTCGGATAACGGTACCAGTTGGCCCACGTTACACTTTAGACATTTGGGTATAACGCCCGCTTCCACTTTTACCACCTCCCATATCGGATTAAGGCCGAGTATATCATCGCCTTTCGGATGATACCAAGCAAAACGGAGACGGTGATTGACCATTTTGTTCAGATATCGTCCGCTTATCGGCCAGAAGCCTATGGGTTATTGAGGTAATTCATTACGTTATGTTCACTCCAGGAAGTCCTTTAGTTTACGAGAACGGGAAGGGTGGCGCAGTTTCCGAAGCGCCTTGGCTTCGATCTGACGAATCCTTTCGCGCGTCACGCCGAATTCCCGTCCGACTTCCTCCAAAGTCCGGCTGCGTCCGTCCTGCAATCCGAACCTCAGCTGCAATACCCTGCCTTCCCGCTCGGTGAGGGTGTGAAGCACCTCGTCTACCTGCTCTTTCAACAGTTGGAAAGACGCTGCGTCCGCAGGCGCGGGAGCGTTGCGGTCCTCGATGAAGTCTCCCAGGTGGGAGTCCTCTTCTTCACCGATGGGAGTCTCCAGAGAAACCGGCTCCTGGGAAATCTTCAGTATCTCCTCGACCTTCTCCGGGCCGATCTCCATGGCCTCGCCGATTTCCTCAGGAGTCGGTTCCCGGCCGTACTCCTGTAGCAGTCTGCGGTGTTGGCGCATGAGTTTGTTGATGGTTTCCACCATGTGCACCGGGATCCGTATTGTCCGGGCTTGGTCGGCTATCGCCCGGGTGATCGCCTGGCGGATCCACCAAGTCGCGTAGGTGCTGAACTTGTACCCCTTCCGGTAGTCGAATTTCTCGACCGCGCGGATGAGACCGATGTTGCCCTCTTGGATCATGTCCAGAAGCGCCATACCCCGGCCAATGTACTTCTTGGCAACGCTGACCACCAAGCGCAAGTTAGCCTCGGTTAGGTGGGCCTGGGCCCGGGACATCTCCGCGTGGATCCGATTGAAATAGGCTCTAAACAGAGGGTCTAACCGCTGGAGTTCGGCGTAGATACCCGGCTGCCTCAGGGTGGCATCCAGGTCGCTCAACTGGCAGTCTTCCAGCACGTCGATGGCGTCGGGAGGCAGCAGCCAACTGTTCAAAGACAGATGCACCACTTGGATGTACAGACCTTCCAGTTCCTCACCCATCGATTCAGCGGCAATGGCCAGCATCTCAGGAGACACCTCGGCGTCGATGGCCGCCCGCAGCTTTGGGTGGTCTGTAATCTGGGACAATGTAAGATTAGCCGGCAAACCCAACTGCTCGCCGAGGGCTGCCAAGAGTTGAGAAGACGCGATCAAACGGCGCAACAGGCCACAGGTGATTTCCCAAGGACGCGGTTGCCGGCTCTCAAGGCTGGTCAGTTCATTTTGCAGGGCTGTTAGATGCTTCCCGCCCTCAATCTTCCGGGCGAGGGAGCGTTCGTCTTTAGAGGTAAGCAGCCGGACCCGTCCGATCTCGCGCAAGTACATCCGTACCGGATCGTCCAGTACCTCTACGGTTTCTGTTTCCGGTTCCCAGTCCGAGTCCTCTTTATCGGACTCCTTCGAGGAATCGTCGGAAGCGTCGTCGGACGACTCCTTGGTCTTCTCGTCCGTAGCTGTCCCGTCCCACTGATCTTCTTGATTCTGGGCAACGAGGGTCGAGGGCAGATTAGCCAAGCCATTGGACTCACTGTTTGATTCGTCTTCCTGGCGGGCTTTCACACCGCGGAATATCTCCACGATCGCGTCGCCGTCGCCGTCGCGGGGCTCTTCGCTACCTTCCAGAAACTCTTCGGGGTTGAGACTGCTGTCACTCTTACGTCTTGGCATTATTTACCTCTGGCTATACTTTCTTGATATACGGAATTACGCGCGCTCTGGTTCAATCTTATCCGCTGGTTAACTTCAAGGACATCTAAATGAGGGTCCTCCATTATATCTGTCGAGGATTCCGAAAACCTGATCTCCTCTTCCGCTTTCAGATCTACTAGATACCGGGACTCCAGCCGGCCTACCACGTCCTGGAAAGCGACTAGACGGCGGTAAGGCTCCAGGGGAGGCATGTTTTTGTTCAAAAGTGTGTCCAGCCGGGCGGTCAATTCCTCATCTACCAACCCAGAAAGTGATGCCGCCGCCTCTTCCTGGCGGCCTTGGCACACTTTGACCCATTGATTGAATATTTCCCGGTTTTCCAACTGGCGGAAATACTCGGGGAGTAGGCCCTCGGCCGTCTCTTCTAACTCGGGATCGTTGAGCAGAAGGGTGAGGCAGTATTCCTCCAGAGGGTCGCCATCGGGCGTTCCAAAAGCCGGCGTGGCTGCTTGGCTGGGCCGAGGTCGCGTTCTTCGAGTTTGCCGGGCCGCGGCGGGCCGGTCTATAGTGGCCTGCAACGTCTCCCTGGTGACTCCCAATTGGTCCGCCAACAACTGGAAATAGTGGTCCTGCTGGAAGGGCTCCGGCACTGCTTGGATGGAAGGCAAGACCACGCTCACAATTTGGGCTTTTCCTTGGGGTGTTGAAGCGTCCAATTGAACCGGCAACACCTTGAGCAGATATTCTATATAGGAAGGGCCTTCCTTGATGAGCTGGGTCCACTCATCCGGAGACCGGTGGATCAAGTCGTCCGGGTCCATTCCTTCCGGCATTACGGCGATCTTTAGGTTCAACATCTCGGGGCGCTGGAACAATGTTGTGCCCCGAGACCGGCCGGCTATCTGGGTTTGGAGCACCCGCCATGAAGACTCCAAACTACGAAGGGTGGCCTGCTGTCCTGCCACGTCGGCGTCCAGGGCCATCGTAACGTCGTTCGTCAAGCGGCGTATCTCCGCCACCTGGTTTTCGGTTAATGCGGTGCCCATGGACGCCACCACGTTATTGAAGCCCTCCTGATGGGCGGCGACGGCATCCATATACCCTTCTACAATCACTATGCCTTGCTGGCGAGCCGATTCCTTGGCCAAGTGAAGACCATAAAGGATGTGGCCCTTGTCGAAAACCGGTGTCCGCGGCGAGTTCAAGTATTTGGGTTGGGAGTCGTCCAAAGCGCGGGCGCCAAACCCTCCCAATCCACCTTGGCCATTCCGGATGGGGAACATCAATCGGCTGCGAAACAGGTCGTGGTTCCAACCGTTTTGGGAGGTGCGTACGATCCCGGCTTGGTTCAGTTGCTGGAGAGAAAATCCGTGTTTGACCAGATGGTTCTTCAGCGATTCGCCATCGGAGGGGCTGAGTCCAATCTCAAACTTTTCTATGGCCGGGGCGGATACCCCTCGCTTATCCAGATAGGCCCTGGTTTCAGCGCCCCTCGGGGATGCCAGCAACTCTTGAAAATAGGTCCGGGCCGACTCGTTGATGTCGTAGATGCTCTGGTTCTGGTTTCGCTTCTCCGGATTGGGCAGCTCTACGCCCGCCTGCTGGGCAAGGTGTTTCAGGGCATCGCCGAACTCCATGTTTTCGGCCTTCATTACAAAGGAAAAGACGTCGCCCCCAGTGGCGCAGGCGCCGAAGCATCGCCAAGACTGACGCTCGGGAAAAACAAAGAACGAAGGCGTTTTCTCTTCATGAAACGGGCAAGGAGCCTTATGGCTACGGCCGGAGCGTTGCAGCGTAGCGTAGCGGGACACGACTTCTAGGATGTCCAGGCGGCCTTTAATGTCGTCTACGACGGTCATACTATGAAAGAGAAACTCCAGAGAGAACGATGATTAGAAATCCTACTGCCATGAAAGTTGCCGTTAAGAAAGATACGGGGGCGGAGGATCTGAGCATTGAGAAGGGCAAGATGTTGCTGAGGCGAAATATCCCCTGCCACCCCACCGGCTGGTTGCCGGTTTTCCCAGTGCGATACCCGATTGATATATGCCGTTCTTGCCAACCTGCCGCATTAAAATGGGCAAAATGCGGCTAATTTATAGTCTACCACTATCGCGGTAGTTAAATCAAATTTTTGCCCGGTTCAGCCTGTTAAGTGCGCCGTAGGAAGTCTCGCACTTGCTCTTTCAAAGGGTCCGGATCGAATCGGCTCCACAAGATGCTGGCGTTGCGCATCCAGTCTCCTTGGAAGTACCGTTCGTAAAGGACCTGACGGGATCCAAATGCGCTTCCGGATAGGTCCCAGGCCAGGCGAAACAGTTGCACCCGCTCCCGGGCGGTGGCGGTGTCCGTATCCATGTATTGCTCAATCTCCGCGCCCAGAGGTCCGTTGAAGTCCACCTCCGATGGCAAAGCCATCAAGCTGCTGGAACCAAGGAGTTGGATGATTTCCACCATCCTTGGGTACATGCGGATGAACATGTTCCGCGCCACGGTGATTGGTATCGTCGCCGGGCACATTACCCCCCATTCATCCAAGAAGGCGTCGATCTCGGCGGTGCAGAGTAGAGCTTTCATGACTTCCAGGTTCTCGATCAACTCGGCCAGCAAAGCATGCACCTGGCCGATGCTCTCCGACCCCAAGATCTCTACCATCATCGCGGCCACACCCAACACAAACTCGCACTTCGCCACGTTTTTGGTGACGACCTGGTGGCCGGAATGGTTGTATTGGTGCGTCCTGGGACTGAGATTGTTGGCCAGGTCCACGTCCCGGTATAGGAACACTCTCTCCCAAGGGACGAACACATCGTCCATGAAAATTATGGCGTCCATCTCTTCAAACCTGGACCCCAACGGATGATCGAAGCTGGACCGGTCCAGGTCAAAGCTCTCCCGGCAGAGGAATCTGAGGCCCGGGGTGCCACACGGAATAGCGAAAGCAAAGGCATACCGCCAGGCGTCCTCAGTGCCTTCTAGCTGGGCGTTTCTTACTGGGTAAACCGCTATCTCGTCGGATAGGGGGCCCAGGGTAGCCAGAACTCGGGGACCGCGGACGACTATGCCGGCATCGGTTTCCTTGACCACCGCCAACGCGACGTCTGTGCTGTAATTCTGGGTACTGGCAGCCGGGCGGCGATTCCTCTGTAGATTCACCAGGGTATGGGTTAAGGTCAGGTCGTTCTCTCGGATGTAGTCGTAGTAATTGATGATGTTCTGTTTGAACTCGGGGCGTGACTGGGCAAAATAATCTCCTGCCTGGGCCATGGCCATGATGCTGACGTTTAGGAAGTCCGGCGTACGCCCCATCATGCCGTAACTGGTATGGGCCCAGTGGGACATCATGGTTCGGCGCCTTTGCAAGTCTTCCAGATTCCTGGGAGCGATGAAAGAAAGGCCGACCGGATCACCCGTGGTGGGCGAGGTATAAGTCATCTCGTCGCGTATTTTCGGGTCGTGCTGCATGTCGTAAAGTCCGGCGATGGAACGAGCACCATTGGCCAGACCGGGAAAGGTAGTCACGTCCTCCACCTTCTGGCCTCGGTGGTGTATCTCTCTCGGTTGGTCCCGCAGTCCCGCTAGGTACTGTTCTCCGGTGCGCACTGGCATCTGTATCACTCCTGAGGGGTCGGCGCCGGCCACCGGCCGACGCCAAATCGTTCCGTGACGGCTAGGTCTCGCATCATCTTACTATACCCAGCAAAGGCACAACCCACGAGGCTGTTTATATCCGGTTTATGCGCCCAGATAGCGGCGCAGCCAACTCATGGCATGAGCGTTGAAGTCGGTGCACGGAGAGTGGGTCAACTCGGGATAAACGTGGAGCGCCTTGGGACCTGGGATGCGCTCAAAGACGGGTATTATCGTATCGTAAGGACAAGTTTGGTCTTTCTTTCCAATGTCCACCAAAGTTGGGCACGTTATGCGGTCGACCAAGTTTAGGCAATCGAAGTAAGAAAGCGTCTCTAAAACTTCGGTTCTCTGCTGGGGATGCTGGGCCAGATAGTCGCGAAGCTCGCTGTAGGGTGAACTGGTTAGGTCAACCGCCAACGGATAGTTGCAAAGGAACGGCTCTTCGGCCACCGCAACCTTCAGTCTTTGATCCAAGGAGGCTGTCGCCAGGGTGAACCCTCCGCCTTGGCTACGGCTCCACATCCCCAATCGCTCCGGGTCGACCTCCGGACGGGAGCCAAGGAAGTCCAGACCCCGGATGCAGTCCATGTAGGCCCCGCGGTAGTAATACTCCTCTTTATTCTCGAGATGGTAGGTCAATTTCGTGCCGGACTCTAGTTGCCACTCTTTGAGGCTTTCGCCCTGTCCTCTTGGGTAAAGAGTCAACACCACGAAGCCATTCAAAACCAAGTGGAATGGGATGACTTTGCCGCCTCCGTACCCAGGCGCCGCCAGGACCGCCGGAAACCGGCCGTTGGGAGGCGGGTCATTGGGCACGGAATACCAGGCCCGCATTCGCCGGTCCTGGAAGCTATGTAAGACAACCTGGTAGGTGGTGAACTCCCGTCCGCTCTGATCGGGAGACTCCTCCACGGAGGCTTTCATCTCCGTTTGCTCTAGCTGCTTAATCGTACCTTCCCAGAATTCCGATAGTCCGGTAGGACCCATGGTTTCCTCCCTTGTTTCCACTTTTAGAAAAGGCTGATCGAGAAAGTTTGCCCGTTACGGCTAGACCCTATCTCAAAACAGGATCCAGCCTGCGCCATCGACGTTGATATAGCCGCGGGTTGGCAGGCCGGTTCAACTTAACCGGGGGCTTTCATGGTGTCAAGATTGGTCATCTTAAGGCCGGCGGCAAAGCCGGTGATTCGCCTATAACCGGTGGCTCACGAAAGAGTACAATTGCGAACGCTATGCGGCGGCCACGCTGCGGCGATCACGGAGAACATTAGAGTTGCAATCCGCGCCCCGGGACTCTGTCCCTTTATTGGCAGTATTGAAAAACCGCGCCTTTCGTACTATCTGGTACGTGGGCACCCTCCACGAGTTTGCCCGGCGGATGGAGCTGCTGATTCTCAGTTGGCTTATCCTCCAGGTTACAGACTCGTATTTTCAACTCGGCTTGGTTTTGGTGTTCAACAACCTTCCCAGGCCGTTGATCTCGCTTTTCTCCGGAGTAATAGCAGACCGGTTCAGCCGCCACCGCACAATATTTATATCCCAGATAGTGAACGCCATCACTTCCGGGGTAATGCTATTCCTGGTGGCATTCCATATGGATCTATTGAGTCCGTGGATGGTGTTTGCGGCCATCGCCATGCAGGGCGTGACCAAGTCGATCGAGGACCCATCCCGTCGAACGGCAATCTTGGACATCGTGGGTGAACGGCAATTGGTTCCTGCCCTCTCCTTGGACACGATCAGTAATACCTCTGGGAAGATGGCCGGCCCTCTCCTGGGTGGGTGGCTTCTGGGCAACATCGATATCTCCGGGGAATTCACCGGGGCCTACATATTCGTCGTATCCATTCACCTGATCAACGTCGTTGCGATTACCCAACTTCGGATTCCCCTCAGAGTATCGAGTCAACCCGGCGAAGCCGTGTGGCGGGGATTGAGGACGGCCATTGGATTTGCTCTGCGCAGCCCGTTCATGCGGGGGCTACTCTACGTGACCATCGTCATGAACACTTTGACATTCCCGGTCCAGCAGTTCATCCCTGCCATCGGGCGCGACAATCTGGGTGTGGGCGTCGCCATGGTGGGCCTGCTAGTTGCGGCCGAGGGCATCGGCCAGTTAGCGGGTGCGGGACTGATAGCCTTGGCCCGGGACATCCGATATCACGGACGGCTATTCGCCTTGGGGTCAGTGTCCATCTGTTTCATCACGATATTGTTCGTATGGGCGCCTTGGTACGGGTTGGCTTTCGCTCTATTGGCCGTTGGGGGTGTCGGGCAATCGGGGTTTGGAACCATGCAAAGCGCGATTGCTTTGCTGGCCTCTCCCCAGGAAATGAGGGGCCGTATGATGGGGTTGCTCAGCTTCTGCATCGGCGTGGGGACTCCGCTTGGAGGACTGGAGATGGGAGCCATGGCGGCTTTATTCACGATCCAAGGCGCCATCACAGCTAACGTGGCGGCGGGGCTGATCTTGATGGCGCCCGCCCTGGTCTTGAGTCCTTTGCTGTGGAAACCTTTGACTCGTCCGGCGGCCCCAGACCTCCCCTAACCCTTCCTTTGCAAGCAGTGAAATTTAATGCCTCGGCTCTATGAGACATCTCGCCTTCCATCGAGATCGTCCAGGTCTCGTCCCCCCTTTAAAAAGGGGGACCACAGGGGGGCCGCTTCCCTCTACAGCTAATCTTCTCATGGTCTTTGGATTTCGTAGAGACCGGAGTTAACGTTCGCTGCTTGCCCCATCTAAAGGGAAGGGTTATATTCTGAGGGCATCTCAGTATTTGGTGTAGTGCTGGAATTAGCGGGGGTGTATGCCTTATATCGTCGATTGGCCGGGCCGGTTGAAAGAAATGGCGGATTTCGTGGGCCTGGGAGAGGAAGAACTGGCCCTCATTCGAGAAACCTCGTCCGTGGTTTTAGAGCATGCCGATAGCTTAACCGCCTCGGTGTATGACAATTTCCTCAAGTTTCCGGGATCCCGAAAATTCTTCTTGAATGCGGACGGTGAGGTGGACGACGTTCGTCTAGACCGGCGGAAACATAGCCTGGCACGTTGGCTAAAGGGCTCCATCGACTTCAAGATCGATGAGGACTACCCCATAAGAGTCCTAGCCACCGGCATCGTGCACTCTCATCCTCCGGTCCACCGGGCGCACATGGGTTCCATCCCCAGCCGATTCATGATCGGCACCATCTCCTTCACCCAAACGGCGTTGGCAGAATTGCTGCATCGGGAGATGGAGGACGCCGGATTAGCGGCGCGGGCGTCGGCAGCCTGGAATAAACTGATGATGTTGCAGTTGGACATATTGCTGGCCGGTTATCTAACCGAAACGCCCACCGAGCCGGAGCCCTCCGGACATGAAAGCTCCAGCGGACCGTGCTAAAAAAGCCGCGCCGTGTGTCTATCGGACCGGGACTCAACAATACATGGATTGGAGATTAAGCGATGACTAAAGTGCTGGTGATCCAGGGAGCAGGGATGAACATGCGGGGCAAATCCCAATTGGACATCTTCGGCCCGACCACTCTGGACCAGATCAATGAACAGATTCTTGGCTACGCCGAAGGTCTGGGGATAGACGTTGAGCTATATCACTCGAATATCGAAGGCGAAGTAGTCAACGCCATATATGATGCCCACGACCGGCAGATAGACGCGGCAGTGATCAACCCCGCCGGCTACACCACCACCACCGGGCCGCTACGCGCCGCGATCACCCAGGTGGGATTTCCGTTCATCGAAGTACATGCCTCCAACCCCACGGCCAGGGGAACGGTGTCCAATGTACTACCGGTGTGCAAAGGCTCGGTCTACGGCTTCGGAGTTTACGGATACTACCTGGCCTTGGAAGCTGTCAAGCACATGTGCGCCGAGTAGTTTTACTGGGGTTGGAATTTGATCGGGGCAGAAGCACCCCCATCCTAACCTTACCCCGTAAAGGGGGAAGGGACTAATCTCCTCCTCCCTTGCGGAGGAGGATTAAGGTGGGGGTACCGTAGCCAGCACCGCCGGTCGGGTAGCGTACCAGTCGGACTGGAAGCTATCCGCACCAAAGGCAACGGGTCTCATCGAATACGGTGGCCTGAATATCAGGGTTGGACAGCAGGTAGTCCACCATGATTCGCACCACCTTGCTTTCGTCGGGAATGTTGTACTGTTCTTGGGTGGATCTGAGAAACGCGATCTGTTCCGCGCTTAGATCGATCTGATAAGCATCCTTGGCTCCAGCCATGGGTCACTCTCCTGCAAATACCACCGGCCTTCCGGTCGATGGAATAAATTCTGGGATACCTGGTTTCGAATAGGGCCGTTCGGACGGGTCAGGCGATGTCGATACCCACCGGGCAGTGGTCCGATCCCATCACGTCGGCGAGAATGTAAGCGTTCGTGACCTGGGAAGAAAAAGCGTCATCCACAAAGAAGTAGTCGATTCTCCAACCCACGTTCCGGTCCCGGGCGCGGGTCATCTGGTCCCAATAGGTATAGTTCTCCGGTTCCTGGTTGAACATGCGGAAAGTGTCTTTATAGCCGTGGCTGATGAACTTGTCCATCCATTCCCTTTCGATGGGCAAGAAGCCCGATGTGCCCTTGTTGGGTTCCGGCCGCGCCAGGTCTATCTCTGTGTGGGCGGTATTCAAGTCGCCACAAAGCACGATGCCCTTACCTGACGCTTTAATCTTTTCCACGAATTCCAGAAAGTGGTCGTAAAACTCCATCTTGTACTGCAGACGTTCGCTGGATGACTGGCCGTTGGGAAAGTAGATGTTGATCAGAACGAACCGGCCGTAGTCGGCAACCAACACCCGGCCTTCTTTGTCGTATTCCTCGACTCCCAAACCGAAGCTAACCTGTTCCGGTTCAGTTTTGGTGTAAAGGCCCACTCCACTGTAGCCCTTCCTCTCAGGTGTCGAGAAGAACGAGTGGTAACCTTCGATTTCCTTCAACGCTGCCGGCAATTGGTCCACATGGGCTTTCGTCTCCTGCAAGCACATTATGTCCGGGCTTGTTTGGCCCAACCACTCCACGAATCCTTTCTTGTGAGCCGCCCGAATCCCGTTGACGTTCCAGGAAATTGCTCGAATCGTTTCCGCCATTTCAGATCTCCTCAAGGGGTCCGGGGAGTTTGGTCACCTAAGTTGCACCAAACCAATGAGTGGTTCGACGAACTCACCACGAACGGTAGGATGCGCTTTCGCCGTTCGTCCTCAGCCTGTCGAAGGACCCAACGTCGAAGGCGATGATTCCGAGATATCCGCTAGGGCCGGATCAACACTCGAACGGTTCCGTCGGCGTCCTTGCGGTGGTTGAGTACGTTGTGTTTCCCCTGCTCGGCCCAAAGGATGACATCGTAGATGTTCAGGGCGTCGGCCAGGATGGCCTCCACTAAAGATTTATCGTCGTACTCCATCTGCCTGGCCAGGGCGGCGATGACACCGGCGCAACTCTTGCCCCGGCCGTCGATGACCACCCAACCGCCCCCGGAACCGTTGCTGGGCATGGTCATTGCTTCGTTGAAATTGGCCCCGGAACTAGCCCCTTGGAACCCATTGGCTTCGGAAAATACGTTAACTTCACCGGTCTTGCGCATGTCCAACTGGCGCTTGAATTCGGCCACTGACTCCCAAGCAACCGACCGTCCCCGGTCTCCATCGCCGCATACAGCGCCACGGACCCCGACGATGTCTGGATTGACTCGAGCTAACTCGTCCAAGTCAGAGATTTTCAAGTGACCCGACAATGCGGTACTCATACCCATCTCTTTTCCCTGGAGAACCATCTCCTTCAATTTGGCTTCTGTGATGAAATCAAATAGATTTCTACCGTCCTTGGTCAGAGTATCGATGAGCCATCCGTCGCACTGGCCGTCTTTTGCCAGCTGGACCATGCACATGGGATCCAAGCCGCCGTCGTATAGCACATTGTCGGCAAAAACCGAGCCTACCAACTTGCAATTGAAACCCTCCATCGCCCGCCGGGATTGTTGGAGGATGTCAACGGCGGTGTCGTAGTCGGTGGTTCGAAAACCAACCTTGACCGACGTAGCGTTCAAGCTGGCGGCGGCATAGGCAGCCATGGCCACCGTGCCGGCCTGATTGGGTACGACGCCGAGGGTAACGCTGACGTGATTCTCCGGCTGGATCTGGGACCGGACTTGGTGTACCACCGAGGGATGGCCCGAACCGACCATCGCCTCTTGCAGGTTCTTAACGTCCACTACGTCGGCTCCGCCCCTTTCGGCCTCCAGCGCCTCAGCCACGTTCTGGACGCTTACCATCAACAGCATTCCGGAGAAAAAGGCATTGTTGCCGGTCAGCCAGGACACCCGGTCGTTAACCGGCTCGGCGGGCACGGCGTGAACAACTGGCTTGGGCTTTAGCGGTTCTAACTCCCGGCGCAGTTCGTCCTTTTGCTGGCTAGACATGTCTCCCAAAGGCGCTCGTGCGTGTCCGGTGGACAGGCCCATCAGTTCTCCCCAATATTTCACCATGGGTATGGGCAATGCGCCGTTTAGCTGGTCGACGGTCCGCGTCCACCACGTGTCGGAGAGCTCCTTGATTCGGCGCAGGTGTTTGTCGTAGAAAGGCTCGTCCAGGTTTCCTTCGGTAGCCTTGTCGATAAATTGGACGTAGTAGTTGGCCTCCGGGACGTCGAAGCGCCAATCGGAGGTGTTGGAAAACATGACCTGTTGCTCAAAGCCAAGTTCCTTACCTTTCCAGAATATCCACTCGTCGGGAGTGCTGATGACGTGGTCCTTGCCCAGTGACAGGTGAGTCTCAATGGATAACTGCTGGTTGAAACTTGCTTCTTTAACACCCACCACGTTGGGTATCTGACACAGTTGTTTAAGGCTGGAGGGACTTAAGACTATCCCGAATTGCGGGGAGTTGTAGAACATGATGGCCAGTGAGGTTTTTTCGGCCAAGTAGCGCACCCACTCGACCACTTGCTCTTCCGTCTTGGTAACCATGTAAGGAGGAGCCACGATCAGGACATCGTATCCCATAGTTTCGGCATTGCGGGCCAGGTCTAACATGGCATGCGCCGATGTGTGGGTTACGTGAGCGCCGATGAGCCACTTGCCTTGGGATTCGTCAGCCACGACTTCCATCACCTTCAGACGCTCTTCGTGGGTCAAGCTCCAGAACTCACCCATCCCCCAAGTGCACCCGGCGCCGCGGGTACCCAACTTCTGAATATGGCGGATGTTATGGCGCATCCCGGTGTCGTCAAACTCGTCGTCCGGGGTGAAGGGTGTGATCAAAGTGGTCCATTGGCCTTTCAAGGCGTCCTTGGCCCATTCCTGCGCTTCCTCTTTGCTATAGGTGGCCATCTTGTAACTCCTCTCGTATGGCTAACGATTGATTGCTTTTCACTGAGGCATTTTATGCTTTTATCCGGCTTCAGTCCATATGTTAACGGTTCCACTGGTCAGACCCGTCCAGTTCTTACGAAGGCCCCAAGCGAAGCGCGATAGGTAAGAGTTGCCAATGGGCATGAAACAGATTCCGGCGAAGAAAAAGCCCCGGCGATTATTGCCGGGGCATGTTAGTCGATACTTGCGGCTAAAAGCTGATACCGGGCTTAAGTGGCGATCAAGTTTTCTTCGATCGCTTTGGGCCGGAGGCCGCTATGCTTTACCAGATGAGCCTTTATAGCGTCTATAGCGGTTGCTACCAACGTGGGATCAATTAGATCAGCCGCTGGGCCGTACTCCGCTTCTTGAAGCAATGCCTTGGTGTTATCCTGGATCTGCTGGTAAGCCCACTCCACTTGCGTGGCGACTGTGTTGACACCCTCGGGGAAATCACGGTGGGAGTTTCCCGGCCTCTCCAGACGGTCATATCCGCCGCCGTGCCAGTGGCCGATCGCGTCGTGGCAATCCCATCGCAGGACTTCTTCGTTGCCCACGTCGATGCCTATGGTCGGCCCGCCGCATCCCTTCTCTCTGATCGTCAATATCCGTAAAGGCCACACGTAGGCGGCAATTTGTCCATCCTGAGAAAGGGGCAAATGCAGCGCCTCGCCTCGATAAGTTTCACCAGGTATCTTGGTCGCCATATATTCTCCTCCATTGTTATCAAGTGGTATCGGCCCCTGAGTTTCGTTCGCCGAAAGAATCCCTTACCCTGCCACGATTCCATCGTGGCCTGCCCTCTGCCAAAGGGAGAGGGGATGGGGTGAGGGAAAATCTACCACCTGCGGTCTAGTAATAACGCAGTTCTACGACGTTATCGTCGGGGTCGTAGACGTACAGGGAGATTCCGTCGCCGTGGGAACCCCAGCGCTTGCCGGGCCCGGCTTGGATCCCCACACCCATCGCCTCGAACTTGGCCTTCAACTCGTCCATGTCCGTCTGCTCAATGACCATGCAGAAGTGGTCCTGGTTCTTGACGCCATCTCTGTCGATGGGTTCTTGGTCGCTGCCGAACAGGTCGATGATCGTATCATCGTTTAGGCGCGCCGATGGGAATCGTACGTCGCCGGCCCGCCACTCATCTATCCGCTCGGGCTTCAGACCCAGTGTCCCGGTGTAGAACTGGAGAGACCTTTCCACGTCCTTAACTCTAAGAACGATGTGATCCATCTCGGTTATCTTAACCAGTGGCTGTACCTTGGTCGATGAAGCCCTCTCTGTTTCGGTCGACATTGTCGTCCTCCTACCATTAAGAGATTACGTGGTAATTATGCGCGCCGGAATACCAGACATCTTATTTGTGATAATTGTAGCGTCGGCCCCACATGGGGTCAACAATCTAAGGTCCGTGCGGATCAGGAATCGGTGAATCCGAGTTCCTTGTGCGTCCCGTCGCAAAGGGGTTTCATTGCCGAGGCCCCGCACCGGCACAGGGTCACTCTATTGCGGGTCTCCAGGGGCTTTCCATCGCTCCGTTCCACCGGGATACCCCCGGTGATCCATAGAGGCCCATCGGGAATCGCCACTACCTGTTTAGGAAGCTCCGGCTCAATAATCTCGCCTTCGGCTTCCAGAGAGTAGGCAAGCGCCCCCGAGGGACAGTTATCTATCATGTCTATGATTTGTGCCTTAACCTGGGGATCTTGGCTTTCGCCTATCATCTTCCAGACGTTGGTGAGCCTGGTCCCGCAAAATCCCGAGTGTACGCAAATAGAGTGCTCATCTTGAATAATAATATCTGGTGAACTAAGGGTCTTGCTGCGGTCGGCAGCGGTCCCCGTGTCTGCCGCCTCCGTACCATCGAATTCCACCATGGTATGGGCGCCGTCGCAGAAAGGCTTGGACTTGGACTGGCCGCACCGGCACAGGGGTAGGTCTCACCAGCGTCGATAACTCCCTCATCTTTCCACTCCAGTGGCTCGCCGTGCGGGCTCATTACCTGGGACTTGCGCACCAGGGGTATCGCCCCCCGCACCAAGTATGGTCCGCTAGGTCTAACGGTGATCTTTTGATTCTATTCTGTCATTGCATCCTTCCCGGGTCCATTTTCCCGTGCCCCCACCAGGCGGGGACCAACCGGTTGGTCTACACCGGGTATTATCCCGCTGTTAGAGGGAGTTGTAAATCGGCCCTCCGCTGGCACCTCGAAAACATCGGGACTATATTGGCGGCATGTCCGAGCGGTTGTTCGAATTCAACACACAGAGGGACCTTTTGGTGCAATGGGCGGACAGAAAATGCGACCTGGGGCTGCGCGATTATTGGGAAAGCAGGAACCAGGTAAGCATCGACGGTAAGCCCACCAGAGTACTCAGCGACGAATCTGTGCCCATAGCGACGCCCGGGTATTCTTAATGCCCGGGCGTCGCTCGGTTCCGATTAAGGAATGGTTATTGGCACTGAATTGAGTGCCTCCAGGCCCCTACGGCAGATCCCAACCCAACCAGTTGCACAAGGCCCGCCCCATAATCAGATCCTTGTCGCTCTCCGAGAGGAAGGATAGTTCCTCTGTAAAAAAGGTTATGCACTGGCGCCACGTGCATGGCATGCGGGTGATGTCGGTGCCCCAGAACATCCGCTCCGGGCCGAAAGCGTCGTATATCTGGTGTATGTAGTCGTGGATACTTCTAAAAGGATAAGCCTCGCTGGAATAGCTGGGAGCGCCGGTGGCTTTGATCGCCACGTTGGGATACTTGGCCAGAGCCAGCATATCCGGCAGATTAGCAAAGCACTCGGCGTCGGTCTTGCCACCGGCCCGGCCCAAGTGGTCTATGATCAGCTTCACTTCGGGATTCTTCTCGGCGACTTGACCCACGGACGGGATAATGGCGGAAGCGGCCAGCGCCACTGGCAGCCCGGCCCGGCTGGCGGCAGGCCACAGCCAGTCCATGGTCCCATCGGTCAGCCAGGTCTGCATGTGGGGCTGCTGGAAGGTGAACCGCAAGCCCAACATGCCGGGTTGTTGCTTCCAACCGTCAACCAGCCCGTGACTGGACTCCTGGTCCAAGGGAAAATTCCCCAAGATTGCCAACCGGTTGGGGTGTTGGCGGGCCGCCTCGACGGCCAGCGGGCCCGACGTTGGGTCCCACCCCGGAGGATGAATCACCGCCGCGTCGACTCCGGCCTCATCCATTTCCTTAAGCAAGTCGTCGGCCGAGAACGCGGTGATCTGCCGGTGGGAAGGGTTTGTGGGTAGGTTTTGAGACCAGATGTGGACCTGCGCGTCTACGACTACCATGTTGTTCTCCTTACGTCATGTTGAGATTGACCGGGTAGTTAATGTGATTTTCAGGTGAAACCAGCCACATCATGTGACCGCCACATCGTCATGAGGCGGCATAGATTCTGACTCTAGATCATGGCAACGATAGCGATCGGTGAAGGACCAGCCTACCACTGTACTGCGGACAATTCTAGGCGAGCCAAATTTGAATCCGAGCTACCTTTGGGGGTATAGCGGCGCTCGCGCAACATACCAACAAAAGCGCCCTCGACTCTCAGCAGGGACGCTCGTGAGTTCGCCAACCCTAAGCGATCGGCTTTACTTATTTGTTCTTCCCGCCGCCCATACCTTGGTCGTAGGGGACAGCCGCCAGAACGTCTCCCGTCTCCGGTGCCCGATCGCTCCGCCCGCAGATCAAGAGTCAAGTCACTGATAATGTCCCAATCTGGCGATCGGTGCGAATTGCGCGGAAACCCCACAGTCCTTCGTTTATTGCTACCCCATCGTCAATGTGAACCAAAATCTGCTGCCCTTTTGAGCCTCTGATTCTACCCAAATGCGTCCCCCATGCCGATCAATTACCTTTTTGCAGATTGCGAGACCGATACCGGTTCCGGAATACTCGGCCTTGCCGTGAAGACGTTGAAAGATCACAAAGATACGCTCGGCAAACTCGGCCTCGATCCCGAAGCCGTTGTCGCTAAAAGAAAAGAGCCATTTATCTCCGCTCTCCACTGCGGAAACATGAATGCACGGTGAATCAGCTCCGTGGTATTTGATGCCGTTGCCGATAATATTCTGAAAGACCTAAACAAGCTGTGAAGCGGCAGCCTGGACAGTCGGTAAGCAGTCTCGTGTCACGACCGCTCCGCTTTCTTCGATGCTTCCCGCCAGATTGCTTATGGCCGTATCGAATATATCTTGGCAATTTGCCGAATCATACTCTATGACTTGGGTGGTAATCCGTGAAAATGCCAATAAGTCATTGATTTGATCTTGCATTCGCTTTGCCCCATCAACTGCAAAGGCAACGAAATCATTGGCATCAGAATCGAGCTTGTCCTTGTAACGCCGCGCCAATAATTGGGTGTAACTTGCTACCATGCGCAGCGGCTCCTGTAGGTCGTGCGACGCGATATGGGCAAATTGGTCTAGTTCCTGATTGGACCGTTCCAGCTCCACGATTAGGGCCTCCCGTTGTGCCTCCACCAACCTGTTTTGACGGTAGAGTCGAGCGTTAGAGAGGGCGCCTGAGATCTGGTTAGCGATTCGCAGGGCGAGACTCAAATCCCGTTCGTCATAGTTCTTTTAATTTATAGAGTTAATGTGAAGTGCACCAATGATCTCGTTCCTCGAGACCAGTGGTACGCCAATAAACGACCTTGCGCCTGCCTTATAGACAGGTACGAGACCCAGAATTTGGTGAGACAGCTCGTCGATGTTATCGGACTGAATGAGCATCGCCGAGTTGGAATTGACAATAGCTTCCGTAAACGACCCTGAGAGTGGCGCTGCTTCGTCGGGCCGACGTCCTGGTGCGTCGAGACCTTTTACGGCCCGTACGAAAGTCCCAGTGACGAGATCAACGGTATTAATTGCAATTCTGTCGTGGGTGATAAGCTTTTGTATCTCTTGAGCGAGGGGGTCGTATATTTCGGCGATGTCTGAAGATTCGGTAACAACCCTGCCGATTTCAGCCAAAACCGAGTTTTCTTCGGCCGACCGGCGCTCCCGAATTACAGCCTCCTCCCGTGCTTCAGCCATCTGATTAAAAGAATTTGCAAGGTCGCCTATTTCATCTCGAGGTTTGATGTCCGTCCTAACGCTGAGATTCCCCTCACCAAGCTCGATTGACGCGTTTCTCAACCTCACGATTGGATTGAGGATATTCCGGCCCACAATCATCATCGTGGCAACTCCAATTAAGAGGCCCAATAAAGCAAAAATTCCGGTCACTAGTACGGCGGCATTTGATGACGATTTGGCGCCCTCCAGCGCTTTAACTGATTCGGCACGTATACGCGGGTGGATGTCCTCAGCCACGACTCTGTTGATCGCCTCGACGTTAGCTTCTAATTGCCCGAACAGAGAACGTTTCTCGTCTGCTAGGTCCATAGCCGATTCGCCCAAGGCTACTACGTCTTGGAAGTCCCTATCGATAATCTTCATCCACTGGTTCTCCACGGTGGAGAATGAGGAAGCTCGGTATACGTTCTCGAACTTTTCAAAGTCCTGTGCACTGTCTATCACGACTTGCCTAAGTTCGGGGCTCGGACGATCGATGTAACTTTGAATCGCGGCGAAAGCCTCATCGATGTTTATGTCCATTTCCAACACAGCTTCTAATTTTGATAGAGACTTAGGATCATTTCGGTTTACCAGTGGCTGGAGTCGTTGGTCAATAACCTCATCGATTTCCGCGACGTCGTTTCGCAGTTGCAAGATTATTGGTTCTACCCGGTCGATGATGTCAATGATTCGACCCCGAGCTCCTGCAAACCGTCATGAAGATTGTCGACCTTAATAGCGGATGTCCTTTGTTCAGCGGTCTCGGCCAGTCGATGGAATTCTTTCATGGATCTCTTGAAGTCGGCATCGGAATCCTCGAAACGATCGACGTGTACGGCTTGTTTATCGATCGAATACAGGATTATAGCTCTGGCGCCTTCACCAGCGTTATTCTCTAGTTCTAGAGGAGCTTGTACTAACGGTCCCTCGACCAGTCCAAGTTTTTGTACATTCTTGTCAATCTGATATATCAACACCAAAGACAAGAACGCGCTTGAAACCAGGAGAAGCATCAAGCCTCCCAGAGCCGGCCCAGTTTCTGTTTGATACTCATCGCCGTCCCCTGTCGATGCCGTCCAAAGGTGGTTCCGGAGCTGCGTCAAGTACCTGTGCCAAACATATGATGACTCTGCCTTCCGAAGGTCGGGTTGCCGGATTCGGCTGGGCTGCATGGTAGTCTGGCAGATCACGAATGGACGTGGACGTTCAGCGACCATCCCCTGTTTATAATAGAAACCCCGAGAAGTCTGTACCAGAATGTATTCACCCCAAAATACATATGGATTCTCCCACGGCACAGTCGGGCTTAATTGATATTTTCCGCGAATCGTGATCGTGAAAGCGGCAGGTCGAGGAGTTCAAAGTCTTAGCAGATTCAAATGGATACCGGAGGGTTGCCCCAAAGACGAGCTGAGGGTATTCGCTGTGGCCTAACGGAGGTCAGCCAGCCATCTTGAAACCTGATTGTTCCGGACACGACTCTTGCTCGTTCCCGGCGATGCTCGGAGGTTACCCCGGATGTCGCCGCCGAGCGGACCCCAGAGCAGCGGTGCACCGCCACCGCCGGGTAGACACGCCCACTACGATGCAGCAGGTTGCTCCGGAAGGGGAATCCTGTGTGCCGATTCCCAATCAAGTTCGTCCATTGCCTCTTCAACCCGTTCTAAGAGACGCTCGATTCGCCGTTGTTTCCGGTCGCTGGCCATAATTGGGAAAAGCCAATAGGGGTAGCGCGGATCCGTTCAGAGCCAGGGCGCTCCAGTTGAGATCTCCAGAGGCCTCATTTCAGTGACCTTGCGAGTCAATCGACTATCGGGGGAGCAGAGGCTGTAAGGGGGGAGAAGGCGCCGGTGTTTAAGATGCGATGACCGCATAGGTGTAGCTTTGGGACGGCAGCACTGGCCGATGGAATCAGGCTGGCTTAGGTTCGAAAACGGTGAAATAAATCACCACTGAACAAACATCGGGATATATGAATTTTAAAAGTTATATTTGGGTTCACGCGACTTCGCTGTAACTTAGCTACCGAATCCACATCTTACTATACACCTCGGAGGTCACTCAGCCTTGGCAATCTTAGGTTTGCTGGACGCGAAGAGGGAATACAGGGACGAGAGGGCGAAGAGTTGGACGATACCTGAAATACGGATTGGTGGTTTTGGTGGCATTTGAACCGAGCGAGATGGCCGTTCACGAATAATGTAAAGAGGCTTCTCCGCCGCCGAACAGTGTCAACTTGAATCAGCAGTTATACTGACACGGGGGATTATTGTCATCTTTTTGTATGGGCCGGGCCTGCCCCGTGCTCAGGACACAGGCGGAGGACGAAACAAATGCATTGCGGAGTAATGGTTACTGGATATAACCAAGGTGACTGGGACCGGCTGATGAAGGGAGATTATGATCGGCCGCCAGAGGTTTCGGATGCCGAGAATATGGACAACACCCTTTATATGGGGGAACTGGTCGAGCCCCTGGGCTTCGATTCGATCTGGGCGACTGAGCACTACGGTTCTGCCTACTCGATGCAGCCGAACCCATTGCAATACCTGGCGTATTGGGCGGGGCGCACCAGCCGAGTGGATGTGGGTACTGCGGTGATTGTTGCACCATGGTGGAACCCGGTAAGGTTAGCCAGTGAGATATCCATGCTCGATATCTTGTTGAAGGGCCGGCGCCTCCACCTTGGCATCGGGCGTGGCATTTCGCCACACGAATACGCTTCTCTCGGCTACCCGATGGATGAGTCCCACAAGTACTTCTATGATGTGGTTGATGCCATAAGGGTCTCCGACGGCGCTGAGCGCTTCGAGTTTAAAGGCGAGGTCTACGATATCCCACCTACCTCGATCAGGCCCCAAGCCCGCCACAAGGGCGAACTCACCAAGAATATCAAGGTGGCGTTCACCACGGAGGCGTCGGCAAAACTAGCCGCCGAGCACGGGCTTGGCCAGATGTTTGTAGCCGGTGACGACGTTGACGAGATGATTGCCAAAGTGCAAAGGTTCAACAAGATTCGGAAGGATCTCGGCCTACCGCCGGACCAGCCCACCACCCTGTTGTGGATGTACTGCGCTGAAACTTCCGAGGAAGCCGAGGAAGGATGGGTCTATTTCCAAAACCAGGGCATCGCGGCCCAGCACCACTACTTCGATTGGAATAATCCAGGCTACGAAGGCATACGTGGCTACGAAGAATACCTCTTGCGCCAGAACGCCGACATAAGCCCTGCGGAGGCCCGCCTCGCCGCCCGCCGGGCGACCCAGCCCATCGGCACCCCGGACGAAATCATCGAGAAGATCAAGACTATGCAGCAAACCATCAGCATGGAGAAGGTCGTGATCCACATGATGTACGGCGGGATGCCGAGGGAGAAGGCCGAAAAAAGCCTTCGACTTTTTGCAGAAAAAGTCCTCCCGGAGGTGCAATCCATGCCCACTCCCATCAACCCAAGATCCTTGGGTGAAGCCGTCGTCTAAGCAGTACAGGTTGTTGCCGAGCGGCTAAATACCGGGTTGGACATCCTAGACGATGAAAGGCGTCGGGGATCTCTATCGATGCCGAAGATTAAAGCGGCGGCCACTAAAAAATAGGCAGTGGTCAAGGGCGCGGTGGAGTTTCCTGAAGCTGAAGTTAACTGCGGTTACCACTGAACAAACATCGGGATGTGTGTTCAATCGCGACCAAAAAGTTCCAGCGGTCCCGTTTAAGGTATTAGTACAATCCTAATGAATGCTGAACCCTAATCAATCCCATACTTCCGCTTGAACTCCGACATCCAAGAGTGATTACGGGATGCTTGGGGGATGAATAAACCTCTTTTGTTGATCCGGTTGGACGCGCCCACCCCCTACTTGAGTGTAGGTAGTCTCACAGGCGATAACTACATCCTCAAAAAGTGTGCACACGGGTGCACAAGTGTCCAACGCATTGGACACATGCACTAATAGTGTCGCCGGCCGGCGACATAGAGTGGGAACCATGGTTCCCACTTTGTCTAATGATGCCATGTATAGTTTGGAGATACGGGAATGTGACGGTTAACCTAAAGCATCAAGAAAGGCCTTTCGGATAATCTATGGATAAACAGGAAAGCACAAAACCTAAGAGAAATTATGGTTGGGTAATTTTAGGCCTATCTTTTGGGAACTTAATCGTAGAAGGTGGCGTCACAAGAAGTCAACCTGTATTCCTCCCAGCTCTGAGGCGAGGGTTCGGCGGAAGCGCCGCCATGACAGCTGCTATATTCTCCGCTTCCGGATTTTTCGGTGGATTGGCTGCTCCTATACTTGGGAAAATCCTAGATATTATCGGGCCAAAATACATGTTTCCCTTAGCCGGTATAGTCATTCTCGTTGGATGGTGGGCCAGCAGCATGGTCAGCCATATGTGGCAGCTATTTATATTTTATAGTCTAATATCTGCCCTGGGTCACATCTCTATTGGTTCACTCTCCACTACCGCCGTCTTAGCGCCCTGGTTCCCCAAGTCGAAAGGGGTTATGCTCGGAATCGCTGATTCTGGCAATGCCACGGGCCAAGCTATAACTCCCCCGTTGCTTCAACTCATCGTAACAAATTATGGATGGCGAGCGGGATTTCGAATTTTTGGAATCGTATTTTTCCTTATAGCCGCGCCCCTGAACTTTTTACTGCAAAGACGTCCTCCGGATGTAGATCCCAAATTATCTGATTCTGAAAATATGGCCGCAATTAATATCCATGATGAAACTTCGCAATCATCTATCGATACAACCGGTCAGTCCAAAGATATATCGAATGATGCGTACCGGTTTAACGCATTAAAGGAACCAGCAGTATGGATGCTGTTACTGGCACGAGCAACGGCAGCTATTTCCAATCAAATGACAAGTCTGCATATAATCGCGTTTTTTGTTCTGGCTGGCTACGGCGAAATGCAATCGGCTGCCGCCATTGGTGCCGCAGGTTTATTCGGTATAGGAGCAAGGCCAGCATTTGGGATACTGTCAGATAAGATCGGCAGAGAGATAGTTTTCTCTATAGCTATGGGCATGACGTTTATGGCGATATTAGTCGTCTTACTGTTTACGGGAGGAGCTAACCTGTGGGCCTTGATAATATTTGTAGCTCTAACAGGTTTGAGTGATGGCCTAAGCGGATTGCTTCTTGGGGCAAAGGCTGCAGACATTTACCCATCCAATGTCTTAGGTTCTGTAATGGGTGTTGTACATGTGGGTAGAAGTATCGGAACAGCGGTGGGAGGGGTACTAACAGGATTGCTATTCGACATAAACGGGGACTATGACCTAGCTTACTGGATTGCAGCCATACTAGTACTGTTGTCAACAGGAGCCGTGTGGGCCGTAAGGATCGTTGAAACAAAATCCAGAGCGTTAACTGCTGAATAAACTTAAGAAAGTGGGCCTGGTACATGTTCAGTATGTACAGTGTACCTCTAGTGTTATATATCGTTTGGAGATACAGAACCGTGACGGACACAATTACGGCAAACCCCCAAATTCACCTAAAATAATAAGCCCTCAAGAATTGCTCTTGGGGGCTATTTCGTGCTCAAAATGGCGGAGAGGGCAGGATTCGAACTCGCGATACCGTTTCCGGTATACCGGTGTGCGAGTCCAAGCTCGTAGGGTACGCATAGGATTATAACGGTTCGTTTAAGGTCGTTTTCGTACACAAGCCCCACCATCTATTAATCGTTTAGGATCAACTGGGATCAGTTGTATTTGTTTAGCTTGTACCTTTTTTGTACCTTGTGCGTCCTCACCTCGTTAGCCCGGCCACTGCGCTGGCCAGCTGAGTCCGATGGGAGTTCTGAGCCTCGGCAAACCGTTCTGGTCGAGAATCACTTGCAACAAATCCCGCAGAAGCGTCCAAAGACGATAGGTGCGTTCTTTACCAAGCTGCAACCAAGGGCCTAGTGCTAAGCCATCGGTTTCCTCCTCGATGCGGGTCCGAGCTGCGAGGCCCTCGTCTGTCAGCCCGCCAGCATCGTCTAGCCAGCCTCGCTCTTGCAACTCAGCCACCGCTTGATTCCAGACATCATCCGGCCAACGCCAGCTACGGCCGTCTCGAGCCTCCCCCGTCGCTGCGATCAGCAACGGTGCCGTTTGTTCGGGCGTGAGCCGAGCCGCCATCACCGCGCTGGTATGTCCTTCGCCGCGATGCTCACGAAATAGATTGAGGCCGTGCCACAGAGCGACGTGGGGTTCACTCGGCCATGGAAGCGCTGAGTGTGCTGCGAATAGGGGCCGGCCGGCGATTGAACAACCTACCATAGCCTCGCGTACCAATTCGACTGCCTCGACGACCTCAGCGGATTCGATCTGCTGTGGAAGCAGTCGCCGGAGCGCCTGATCCACCGCCTCAAAACGTGCGGCGACGATTCTCTCCGGACTCACGATGCTCCAGGCAAGAGGGATCGCAGGTGAAACCATCTCCACGGTGTGATGATAAAAGGTTGCCGAGACAACCTCAGCCGCCACCCGCCCCAACGCGGCGGAACGTACCGCATAGTAACTCATGCGATGCTCGCTCAGCCCTAGCTGCTTACAGATAGTCTGTAGCTCTGGCGCCCCAGA
>Ga0208391_1000212_pt1 | contig 32767 bp, 25 predicted proteins | sample Knorr_S23_td_Bot_FD_185612 | JGI IMG/M metagenome (GOLD analysis project Ga0208391, IMG submission 185612) | Marine microbial communities from Southern Atlantic Ocean transect - Knorr_S23_td_Bottom_ad_3770_LV_A (SPAdes) (version 2) | ecosystem: Environmental > Aquatic > Marine > Oceanic | place... | reverse complement strand
GTCCTCGCGCTGCTCAGCGTCACACAGGTCCCACTTGTTGAGCAGCACCACGATCGGGCAGCCAGCCGCGTCGACGCGTTCGGCCAGGCGCTGGTCCTGGTGGGTCACGCCCTGGGTGGCGTCGATGACCAGCAGTGCCACGTCGGCGGTGTCCACGGCCTTCAGGGCCCGGACCAGCGAGTAGTACTCGGTCTCCTCGTCGATGCGGGCCTTGCGCCGCATGCCCGCCGTGTCGATGAAGCGGACCGGGCCGTGCGGCGTCTCCACGATGGTGTCGACCGTGTCACGCGTGGTTCCCGGACGATCGTGCACGACCGCCCGCTCCTCGCCGGTGAGGCGGTTGAACAGCGTCGACTTGCCGACGTTCGGGCGACCCACCAGGGTCACGCCCACTACCCGGGGGTCGCCATCATCTGGCTGGTCCTCGGTAGGGGCTTCGTCGACGACCTCGGGAAGGGCATCCACGATGCGATCCAGCATGTCGCCGGCGCCCCGACCGTGCAGGGCGCTGACAGCCATCGGCTCGCCCAGGCCAAGAGACATGAGCTCCCAGATCGCCGACTCGTGCACCCGATCATCGACCTTGTTGGCAATCAGGATCACCGGCGTGTCGATACCCCGTAGGAGTGTCGCCACCTGGGCATCGTCCTCGGTCACCCCGACCGTGGAATCCACCACGAACAGCACGACGTCAGCCTGGGCAATGGCCAGCTCACTCTGGCGACTTACCTTCTCGTCCAGGGAGTCACCGTCGGCGATCCAGCCACCGGTGTCCACGAGGGTGAACTCCCGGCCCTGCCAGTTGGCCTCGACCTCCTTGCGGTCCCGGGTGACACCGGGCCGCTCCTCCACGATCGCCTCGCGGCGACCCAGGATCCTGTTCATGAGGGTCGACTTGCCCACGTTGGGCCGTCCCACGATCGCCACTGAATGCTTCATCGACCCGCCCCCACAATCGAAAGTGCCTCACGCAGCGATGCACCGTCGGTGGCCACCACCTCGACGGCCCGTGGCAGGTCCTCCGGCTGCATGCCGTCCAGGAACCGTCCATTGCTGAGGCAGACGTCGGGAAGCAGGTAGCGGTGCCCGGTCGGCTGGTCGGCCAGCACCCTTGCCACGTCCTCGCCGACCATCAGGCCGGTGACCCCCACGTTGCCCCCGAAGAACCGGTTCTGAACCGGAAGCACACGTACGTCGGTCCGACCGGTCGACTCCACCAGGGGCGCCAGGATGGGTGCGCCCAACTCGCCGGTCAGGACAGCCACGGGGGCACTGCGCGGTGGCCGGACCCCCGCCCCGAGACGGACCGAGGTGGCCGTCGAAGCAGAACCGTCGGTGACCGACCCGGTGACCGCCAGGCCGACTCCGCAACCCGACCCGTCATGGCCGGCAGCGGCCCGCGGGGCCCGATAGCCGAGGGCGGGTGCCCCGTCCACCGACTGGAAGAACCCCGGAGCACGTTCCCGCCCACCCGTCAACCCGGTGAACTCCTTCTCGAATGCCCGTGCCATGCCGATTCCGTCCTCCAGCATCTCGAAGTCGTCATAGTGCTCAGCCGGCGGGAAGGGCCTCCCGGCCAGCAGGTAGTACTCGTCGGCGGCGAACACCATCCGTCGCCCCAGGGCTCCCAGGAGGTGCGCCTGCCAGGCCTCCACGACGTCGACAACGGCGCAGGCCTCGTCACGGGTGTGCGCCCGCATGCGGACCTCGTCGGTGTAGCGGCTCACACCCAGGGGCACCACGCAGATGCTGGCCAACTCCGAGAACCGGTCGGCGACGCCGGCCAGCGTGTCCTCCAGCCAGAGCCCGTCGTTCAGGCCGGGACACACGACCACCTGGCCGTGCACCGTGATCCCGTGGTCCAGCAGCGCACGCAACCACCGCAGGCTCGTGGCTCCCCGCCGGTTGCGCAGCATCTCCGTGCGCTTGTCCGGATCGGTCGCATGGATGCTCACGTACAGAGGGCTGAGGCCCTCCGACAGCACCCGCTCCAGGTCGGCCTCGGTGAACCGGGTGAGGGTCGTGAAGTTCCCGTACAGGAACGAGAGCCGGTAGTCGTCGTCCTTCACGTAGAGGCTGCGGCGCAGACCGGGCGGAAGCTGGTAGATGAAGCAGAACTCGCAGTGGTTGTCGCACGTGCGGACACGGTCGAACAGGGCACTGTCCACCTCGACGCCGAGGGGGCTGCCGGCGGGCTTCTCCACCTCCACCTCACGCTGTATGCCCCCGGAATCCAGCATCAGGGCCACCGTCGGCTCGTCCACGAGCAGCTGGTACTCGATGACGTCGCGTGGCACGCGGTCGTTGATGCTCAGGATCCGGTCGCCCAGCACGACACCGGCCCGTTCTGCGGGTGATCCGGTGGCGACGGCAACGACCACGGGGGTCGACATGCCCACAAGGCTACCGACCTAGAAGGACGCACCCGGTAGGGTCCGGGCATGCCATCCGCCACCTCTCCCACCGGGGTCTCCGGGCGGGTCGACCGGGTGCTGGTGGCCGAACCACGCGGCTTCTGTGCCGGCGTGGAGATGGCCATCAAGGCCCTCACCTGGCTGGTCCGGGCGTTCGACGAACCCGTCTACTGCTACCACGAGATCGTCCACAACAAGTTGGTTGTGGAACGCTTCGAGGCCCAGGGCGTGGTCTTCGTAGACGACATAGACGACGTCCCCGACGGCGCACCCCTGATGCTCTCCGCGCACGGCTCGGCCCCCGAGGTGGTGCGGCGGGCCCGTCAGGTGGGTGGCTACACGGTCGACGCCGTCTGCCCCCTGGTGACCAAGGTCCACCACGAGGTGAAGACCCGCACCGACAAGGGCTACCAGATCGTCTACGTGGGCCACGCCGGCCACGAGGAGGCCGAGGGCACGATCGCCGTGGCCCCCGACTCTGTCCACCGCGTCGAGCACCCAGACGACGTGGACGCCCTCCCCGACCTGGGCGACAACGTGGCGATCCTCGCCCAGACCACCCTCAGCCACCGGGACTGGGCGGGTGTCGTGGATGCCGCCTCACAACGCTGGCCCGACCTCTGGTCCCCCGGGCGCTCGGACCTCTGCTTCGCCACCACGAACCGACAGGGCGCCCTCCTGGACCTCGTCGACCGCTGTGACGCCGTGGTGGTGATCGGCTCCACGAACAGTTCCAACACCCGCGCCCTGGTTGAGCTGGCCACCGAAGCCGGTTGCGACAGGGTGGTCTGGATAAACCGGGCAGAGGAACTCCCGGACGACCTGGCCGGCACGATCGGCGTGACCGCCGGGGCGTCGGCACCCGAAGAGGTCGTGACCGCCGTGATCGAGGCCCTCGCACCCGTCGACGGCGTCGAGACCGTGCGCCACACCGACGAGGACGAGTACTTCCCGCCGCCCCGCAACCTCCGGGACCTGCTGCAGGCCATCCGGACCTTCGCCGGGCTGGGCTTCGGTGCCCCGCCGGCTCCGGGCCACCTCGACGACAGGGCCATCGACGCCTCGGACGCCCTCACCGCACTGGGCAGGCCCAGCGCGGTCGGCTGAGAGCTCAGTCGCCGGACGGCTCGACGCCGGGAGCCGGCAACGCCGGTCGCCCAGCCAGGCGCTGGGCCTCGTCGAAGCACTCCTGCAGGCCGACCCGGAGTCGTTCCGTGAGCTCGTCCACCATGCGTCGGGGGATCCTCCCGTCAACCACCGGTGGCCGGATCGGCTCGCCCACCACCATCACCACCCTCACCGGTCGGATGAACATCGAACCACCGGGCATGGCGTAATCGGTACCGGCGATACCCATGGGAATGATCGGCACCCCGGCCCGTGCAGCCACGAAAGCCGGCCCGGCATGCATCAGGTCGGCCTCCACCACCGGGCCGTACTGGCGGGTGCCCTCGGGGAACATGACCATCGGCTCACCGCGCTCCAGGACGTCCTGGCAGGCACGTAGGGCCGCACGGTCGGCCGTGCCGCGCTCCACCGGGAAGCCCCCGACGATGGTCAGGAACCGTCCGGCCACACGGTTGTTCCAGAGCGACTCCTTGCCCAGGAACCGCTGGCGCCTGGCGGTGACCATTCCGCCCACAGGTGTGTCCAGGTAGGACCGGTGGACCGGCGCCAGGATGTACGCCTCATCAGCCGGAAGGTTCTCCCCGCCCACCACCCGGAACCGGAACCAGACCTTGCACACCAGCCACAGCAGCGACCAGAAGAACCTGTAGATGGCTCTGTCCAGGAGCGACATCCGACGGCCCAGGTCGTCGCTCACGACAACATCCCGACGATGGCATCCACGATCTCCGGGATCGCCATGTCCGACGTGTCGATGACCTCGGCCCCCGATGCCTCCACCAGCGGGCTGGCGGCCCGGCTGGAATCGGCGACGTCCCGGCGTCGGATGTCGGCAGCCACGGCGACCACGTCCAGGCCCGGCGTCTCAGCGGCCCGTCGGCGTGCCCGGACCTCCGGTGAGGCGACCAGGTGGACCTTCAGCTCGGCATCGGGGAACACCACCGACCCGATGTCGCGACCCTCCATCACGCCACCGCCACGCTCGGCCACCCACGCCCGTTGGCGGGCAACCATCTCGACCCTGACCTCCGGATTGGCCGCTACCGCGGTCACCGCGGTGGTCACCTCGGCACCCCGGATCGCCGCAGAGGCGTCCTCGCCGTCGACGATGCAGGCTGAACGGGTGACCTCCAGGACCACCGAGCGGGCCACGTCGGCCACCGCCGGGACATCGGCCGGGTCGACTCCCCGACGCAGGACGGCGAACGCCACCCCGCGGTACATCGCCCCGGTGTCCAGGTAATCCAGGCCGAGGCGGTCGGCCACGGCGCGCGCCACGGTCGACTTGCCCGACCCGGCCGGACCGTCGATGGCGATCACCCGGTTCGCCACCGGCTCAGGTCCCGCCCCGGAGGAGGTCCAGGTCAGCCACGAACCCGGGGTAGCTGGTGGCCACCGCATCCCAGCCGTGGATGGTCGTCGGCCCGTCAGCCACGAGGGCGGCCACGGCACATGCCATGGCGATCCGGTGGTCATGGTGGGAATCCACCTCGGCTCCGGTCAGGGCGCTGCCGCGCACCACCAGGGTGTCGCCATCCACCCTCACGTCGGCACCCATCCGACCCAGTTCTGATTCCACGGTGGCCAGGCGATCGCTCTCCTTGACACGCAGCTCGCCCACCCCCTCGAAGGTCGTCTCGCCGTCGGCGCAGGCCGCAGCGACGGCCAGGATCGGCACCTCGTCGACCAGCCCCGGCACCTCGTCGGCGGTCACCACCGTTCCCGTCAGGCCGGAGTGACGCACCGTGAGGTCACCGGTGGTCGGGTCATGTGTGATGTCGGCACCCATTCGCGAGAGCACGTCCACGAAACCCGAGCGGGCGGGGCCTGCGTAGACATTGGCGACCACCACCTCGGATCCGGGGAGGATCGAGGCGGCAACGGCCCAGAAGGCCGCCTGGGAGGGGTCTCCCGCCACGTCGTGGTCGAACGCCGTCGGGCGGCCCGGCTGGACCGTCACGCTCCTCAGGTCACCATCGGATCCCGCGTCCAGCGTGATCCCGAAGGCCATCATGAGCTCCTCGGTGTGGGCCCTGCTGGGCCGGTCCTCAAACACGGTGGTCGGGCCCTCGGCCGACAGGCCGGCGAACAGGACGCAGCCCTTCACCTGGGCGCTGGCCACCGGCAACCGGTACTCGATGCCACGCAGGCCTCCACCCTGGATCTCGAGTGGTGCGAGTGGCTGGCCGTCCCGACCACGCAGCGACGCCCCCATGAGGCGAAGCGGATCCAGTACCCGGTCCATGGGGCGACGCCGGATCGATGCGTCACCGTCCAGCACCGACCGGAAGGGCAGACCGGCCAGCAGCCCGGCCAGCAGTCGGATCCCGGTTCCGGAGTTGCCCACGTCCAACGGATGGTCAACCGCTTCGAGGCGCCCGCCGCTGATGCTGATCGCGCCGTCCCCGGCGTCGACCACGTCGGCGCCGAGGGCCTCGATGATCCGACGGGTGCACGCCACGTCCCCACCGTCGCTGAGACCCCGCACCGTGGAGGTCCCGTCAGCCAGCGCCGCCAGCATCAGCACCCGGTGGGAGATGGACTTGTCACCCGGAACCGAGATGCGACCCACCAGGGGGCCGCCCGGGGCCACGACCAGGGATCCGGCTAGCGGCTCGACCAGGGGACTCACGGGACCCACGACACGTTCACGCGAGGGGTGCCGAGGTGGGCCGGTAGCCGTTCGCCATCAGCCCGCCCTTCAGCCGTTCGGCCAGGGCTGACTCCACGATCAGGAGCACGACACCGCGGTCGCCCTCGCCCGAGTGGGCGATCTCAAGGTCGTAGATGTTCACGTCCAGGTCGGTGGCCAGCAGCGTGATGGAGGCCAGCTCGCCCTGGCGGTCCAGCACCGGCACCCGCACCTCGGCCAAGTCCGACGGGCGGGGAGCACCGGTGGGAAGGCTCACCCGGGCCGACCTGGCGGTCTCGAGGCGTCGCAGCAGGCCATCCCTGTCGCCACCGGCTACCTCGGCCCGCACTGCGGTGAGCGCCCGGATCAGCTCGTCCAGGACCCCGTCGATGGCAGCGGCGTTCTCGCCGCAGATGTCGGGCCAGATACCGGGATGGCCCGCAGCCACCCGGGTCATGTCCCGGAAACCACCGGCCGCCAGGCGCAGCACAGCCGAATGCTCCTCGGAACGGGCGGCGGCGATGCCCATGAGGGTGGCGGCCGTGAGGTGGGGAACGTGGGAGACCAGGGCCACCAGGGAGTCGTGGCGCTCGGGTGGAAGGGTCAGGATCTCGGGCCCCAGGGAGGAGACCACGGATCGCACCCGGGCCAGGGCGTCTCCGGCGGTGCCCTCGGTCGGGGTGAGCACCCAGATGGCGTCGGCGAACATCTCGGGATCGGCACCGTCGAGGCCCTCCTGCTCGGAGCCGGCCATCGGGTGGCCGCCGATGAAACGGTCGTCGTCCACGGCTGCCACCAGGGGCGCCTTGACGCTGCCCACATCGGTCACGAGACCGGTGGGAGCAGCGGCCAACGCTTCGACCACCGCCGCGGGGAGATGGCCCACCGGGGTCGCCACAAAAGTCAGCTCGGCCTCCGGATCCCAGCCAGTGGCGTCCAGCGCTCCGAGCTCGACGGCCCGGGCGAGGCGTTCGGAGTCGGGGTCCACTCCGTGGACGTGCCAACCCCTGGCCCGTAGCGCCATGCCGATGGATCCGCCGATCAGCCCGACGCCCACGATGGTTGCCCTCCGGGCCGTGCCGCCGTTCATCTCTTCGGCCGCGCCGGAGCGACGGGTTCTGGAATCGCCATGGGACACGATGCTACCGGGCACCCGTCAGCCGATCGGTCGGAGTTCCGGAGCCGACGACCGTCGGACTCAGCCCCCGGAACGGGCCTCGGGAACTGCCACGGCACGCTGCAGGGACCGGAGCTCGTCGCCGGTCAGCTCCCGCCATGCGCCCGGCGCCAGGGACCTGTCCGCCAACGGCCCGATGCGGGTCCGGATGAGTCGCACGACCGGGTGGCCTATGGCATCGCACATCCGTCTCACCTGCCGGTTCCGGCCCTCGTGGATGGTCAGCCGGAGCACCGATGGTTCCAGGAGGGCGGCCCGGGCCGGGGCCGTCACCCCGTCATCCAGCTCGATGCCCTCCCGGAGTCGCCGCAGGGCGGCACGCGAAGGCGAGCCCTGCAGCTCGGCCACGTACTCCTTCTCCACACCGAACGACGGGTGGGTCAACCTGTGGGCCAGCTCGCCGTCGTTGGTCAGCAGCAGGAGCCCCTCCGTGCCGAAGTCCAGGCGCCCCACCGGGAACACCCGCGGTTCGGTCGGCACCAGCCCGACCACCGTCGGCCGACCCTCGGGATCGTCCGCCGTCGTCACCACGCCCGCCGGCTTGTTCAACAGGTAGTGGACGAGGTCGGGTCGCACCCCGATCGGCGCCCCGTCCAACTCGATCAGGGCCGTCTCCACGTCGACACGACGACCCAGCACGGCCACCTCGCCATCCACCAGCACCCGACCCTCGGCTATGAGGTCCTCGCACACCCGTCGGCTGCCTATGCCGACACGGGCGAGCACCTTCTGGAGCCGCTCGCCCTCATGGGAGGCGGCGTCCACAGGTCAGCCTTCCGGGGCTGCGGGCCCCGATGCCTCCGTCGGAGCAGCGGGCTGGCCACCGTCGGCGACCTCGGCCACGACCGGGTCCGGATCCGACCTGAGGCCCCGCTCGAGAGCCTCCACGACCTCCGGGCCGGGCACGAAGTCACCCAGGGGCGGCAGCTGCGACACGCCGTCCAGCCCCATCCGCTCCAGGAACTCCCGGGTCGTGCCGAAGAAGACGGCGTTTCCCGGTCCGGCATCCCGGGAGACCTCGTCGATGAAGCCCCGCTGCTGCAGGGTGCGCATCACGCCGTCCACGTCGACACCGCGGATAGCCGAGACCTGCGCCCGTGAGATCGGCTGCTTGTACGCCACGATCGCCAACGTCTCCAACGCAGCGCTCGTCAACCGACTGCTCTGGCCATCCACCACGAAACGCTCCACCCATGGCGCCTGGTCGGGATGGCTCTGGTACCGGTAGCCGCCACCCACGCGGACCAGGGCGAACCCCCGACCCTCGGCCTCGTAGGCATCTGCCAGGCCTTCGCAGATCGCCTCGATCCGCTTCGTGGGCAACTCCAGCAACTGGGCCAGCAGGTTCGGCGGCACGGGATCCACCGCCACCATCAGCATCGCCTCGACGGCCCGCCGGGCCTCGACGTCCACGTCCTCCGCCCCATCCACCGTTTCGTCAACCATGTCAGCCCTCGTAGGCGTCGATCAGGTCGACGTCTCCCCAGTCGGCTCCGGGACGCCAGCCGACGTGGATGTCGCCGAAGCTGTCCAACTGGTCCAACTCCACCACGCCGAGCTTGTAAAGCTCCAGGACGGCGAGGAACCAGACGACCACCTCGATCCGATCGACCAGTCCCCGGGTGAGATGGCGGAACGTGACCACCCCCCGGGCCGGCAGCTCATTGGCGACCAGGGCAACGGCTTCGGCCACGCTGATGCGGATGGGGGCGATGGAGTCCGTGTCGACGTGTATCGACGGCCGGGGCGCCATCGCAGCCATGAAGGCCGTCCGCAGGTCGTGGGTGGTGACGCCCTCGAGCAGGTCGGGCGCCAGGTGGGCGAACCGGTCCTCGAGGCCGGCACGACGCGGCCGCGACAGCGCCGCATCGGCGGCCATGCGCCGAAGCGAGACCGCTGCGTCCTTGAAGGTCTTGCACTCCAGGAGGCGGGCCAGGAGGAGGTCGCGCTCCTCCCAGAGGCCGAACTCGTCGTCGCGCTCGGCCCGCTCGTGTACCGGCAGGAGGCGCCGGGTCTTCAACTCGACGAGGATCGAGGCGATCAGGAGGAACTCTGTGGCCGCCTCCAGGTCGCAGGTATCGAGGCTTTCCATCTCCGTCAGGTAGGCGTCCACGATGGCCGACAACGAGACCTCGTAGAGCTCGACCTCCTCCTTCAAGATGAGGTTCAGCAACAGGTCGAACGGGCCCTCGTAGACCGAGGTCGAGACGGTGATGCTCACCGGACCGACCCTAGGGAGTCGCGAGGACCGCGCGGTGCATTCCCCCGGTCAGCGCCGAACCCGACCATCCCGCCGAGCAGGGGCCGCTACCCTGACCCGCCATGACACGAGTCTTCTCCGGGATCAAGCCCACGGGCTCCGTCCACCTCGGCAACCTGCTGGGCGCACTGCGCAACTGGGTCACCATGCAGGAGGAAGCCGATGCCGTCTACTGCGTGGTCGACCTGCACGCCCTGACCGTGCGCCACGACCCCGCCGAGCTGCGGGCCGCCACCCTGTCGCTGACCCAGCTGCTCATCGCCAGCGGCATCGACCCCCAGCGCTGCACCCTGTTCGTGCAGGGACACGTACCCGAACACACCGAGTGCGCCTGGGTGATGGAGTGCACCGCTTCGTTCGGCGAGCTGCGAAGGATGACCCAGTTCAAGGACAAGTCGGAGGGCACCGACTTCGTGTCCGGCGGCCTGTTCACCTACCCCGCCCTCCAGGCGTCCGACATCCTGCTGTACGACACCGACCACGTGCCGGTGGGCGAGGACCAGCGCCAGCACATCGAGTTGACCAGGGACATCGCCATGCGCTTCAACAACCGCTACGGCGAGACCTTCGTGGTTCCCGAGGTCGTCATCCCGCCGGCCGGCGCAAGGATCATGGACCTCCAGCATCCCGGGAACAAGATGTCCAAGTCCGACGACGGTGCCCAGGGAACGATCCTGCTGCTCGACGACCCGTCGGTCATCCAGAAGAAGTTCAAGCGTGCGGTGACCGACAGCGACGGCGAGGTCCGCTACGACCCGGCCATCAAGCCCGGCGTGTCCAACCTGCTCTCCATCCTCGGTGCCGCCACCGACCGTGAACCGGCCGCCGCTGCCGAAGGCATCGGGCGCTACGGCGACCTGAAGGAATCCACCGCCGAGGCGGTCATCGAGCTGCTGCGGCCCCTGCAGGCCCGCTACCACGAGTTGGCCGCCGACCCGGCCGAGACCGGTCGCCTGCTGGCCCTCGGAGCCGACAAGGCCCGCACCGTGGCCTCGGCCACCCTTGACCGGATGCGGTCGAACCTGGGGCTACTCCCCCGCTGAACCCCGGCGGTGGACGGGCCCGGCGGGCTCCAGCCACCCTCAAACCCGACCTCAGTCGTCGTCGGCGGCGTGGAGTACGTCAGCCAGGCGCCTGTCCACGCTCCACCGGTCCGGCTGTCGGTGGTGCTCCAGGGCCCAGGCCACCGTGAGCGGGTCGCTTCCGGCCTCAGACAACAGGGCCGCCCCTTCCTCGGGGTGCCGCAGGTACAGGCCGACTCGTCCCCGGAACCCTCCCCGGCCCGGCCACCCTCTCGCCCGGCCCGGTACCGCCGCTCCCAGCACCGTCGCTGCCACCCGTCCGAAGGTCCCCAGGCCGCTGCGAACCTTGCCCACGTCGTGGAGCAGCGCTGCTGCCAGCAGGGGCGTGCCGCCGTCACCCGCCGCCGCGGCGAGGTCCGGACCCTCCGGGCCACCGAGTACCGATTCGACCCGCCGGGCAACCACCACCGAATGCCTGCGGTCCGCGCCGGACATCCGCCGCCAGAGGCCCAGCTCGCCGTCCCCCAGCAGTCCGGCCACCCGGTCCTCGGCGGCCGACGACGGACCACCGGACCAGAGCGACCCGCAGAACCTTCGGACCAGGTGCCCGATGCGGTGCAAGCGCCCGGGCCGGGCCACGCTCAGCGTCCCAGCCGGCGTAGGGCCTGCAGGAGGCCGATGACCGTCTTGGCGTCCGTGATCGTGCCGTCGGCGATCATCGACTCCACGTCGTCCAGGGGAACACGTTCGACGGTCAGGTACCGCTCCTCGATGCTGACGGCCTGGGCGGTCGCCGGGCCCAGGTCCGTGGACAGGTAGATCGTGGTCTCCTCATCGCAGAAGCCGATCGAGTTGTGGAACCGACCCAGCTCGACGAGGTCATGGGCGTACAACCCGGCCTCCTCGACGAGCTCGCGGCGGGCCGCAGTCGGCCTGTCCTCGCCTTCCACGTCCAACTTTCCAGCGGGGATCTCGAGCATCTCGCGATCCAGCACCGGGCGGTACTGGCGCACCAGGACGACCTCCTCGCCGTCGATGGCCACCACGGCCACCGCTCCGGGGTGGCGGACGACGTCACGCTCCATCACCTCGCCGGCCGGACCCTCGAAGGTCGCCGTGGCCAGCGTGATCACATAGCCCTCGTGGAGGACCCTCTCACCGGTCTTGACGAAGCCGTGGCCCACTGGGGACCAACCTCAGCCGGAGGCTTCGGCGTCGACCGGGATGAGCTGCGGGTTCCGGCCGGCGGCACGTTCCAGGGCAGCGCCGACGAAGGCCCGGAACAGCGGCGCCGGACGGTCGGGCCGGCTCTTGAACTCGGGATGGGCCTGGGTGCCGATCCAGAACGGATGGCCCTCCAACTCGATGAACTCGACGAGGCGACCGTCGGGCGACTCGCCGGAACACACGAAGCCGGAATCATCGAACCGGGCCCGGTAGCGGGGGTTGAACTCGTAGCGGTGCCGGTGCCGCTCCGACACGACGTCGGTGCCGTAGATCTCCGCCACCTGCGAACCGGCCTGCAGCTGGGCGACGTAGGCGCCCAGGCGCATCGTGCCGCCCATGTCCGTGACGTCCCGCTGGGAGTCCATCAGGTCGATCACCGGGTGCGGAGACGACGGATCGAACTCGGTGGAATGGGCACGCTCCAGACCCAGCACGTTGCGTGCGAACTCCACGGTCATGCACTGGAGGCCCAGGCAGAGGCCCAGGCACGGGATCTCGTTCTCCCTCGCGTACCCGACGGCGGCGATCTTGCCCTCCACGCCCCGTTCGCCGAATCCACCCGGTATGACGATGCCATCCAGGTCCCGTAGGCGGTTCTCGACAAGCAGGCCCTCCACGTCCTCGGCCTGGATCCAGTCGATCTGCACGTTGGCACCGTGGTGTATCCCGCCGTGCTTGAGGGATTCGACCACCGAGAGGTAGGCGTCCACCAGGCTCACGTACTTGCCGATGAGGCCGATGCGGACCGGCTTGGTGGCTTCCAACACCCGCCGGTTGAGGTCCCGCCACTCGGTCAGGTCGGGCGGGTCGGTGATGAGGTGCAGGACGTCGCAGACGAACTGGTCGAGACCCTCGTCGTGGATCACAAGTGGAATCTCGTAGAGGCTGTCGGCGTCCGGACAGTTCACGACCCCGCTGAACGGCACGTTGGAGAGGCGGGAGATCTTCCGCTCCAGGTCGTCGCCGATCGGCTCGTCGCTGCGGCACACGATGGCGTCGGGCTGGATGCCCGCGCTGCGAAGCTCGGTGACCGAGTGCTGGGTGGGCTTCGTCTTGTGCTCCCCGGACGGGCCGATGTAGGGCACCAGCGTCACGTGCACGTAGCAGACGTTCGTGCTGCCCACGTCCAGGCGGAACTGCCTGATGGCCTCCAGGAAGGGAAGGATCTCGATGTCGCCGACCGTGCCGCCCACCTCGGTGATGAGGACGTCCACGTCGTCGCCGGCGAGGCGCCGGATCCGTCGCTGGATCTCATCGGTGATGTGTGGGATGACCTGGACGGTCTTGCCCAGGTACTCACCGCGCCGCTCGGCGGCGATGACGGCCGAGTAGATCGAGCCGGTGGTGGCGTTGGAGTCCCGCGTCAGGTTCTCGTCGATGAACCGCTCGTAGTGACCGAGGTCCAGGTCGGTCTCGCCACCGTCGTCGGTCACGAATACCTCGCCGTGCTCGAACGGGTTCATGGTGCCCGGATCCACGTTGATGTAAGGATCCAGTTTCTGGATCACGACCCTGAGGCCACGCTGCTTGAGGAGCCGTCCGAGGGATGCTGCGGTGAGGCCCTTGCCGAGCGAACTCGCCACGCCCCCCGTTACGAAGATGTGTTTCGTCACGGGAGGAAAATCTATCCCGGCTGGGCGGACCGCGCGCGGAGCCGACCCGGGATCGGGAGGTCGGAGGTCACCCTCCAGGCCGCCCGGAGGCACCGAGGGGGAACCCGGGGGTCAGGAGACATGGCCACGGGCGGCCTGCAGCAGCTCCTCGGCATGACCGCGGGCCGTGTCGCTGTCGGGCGAGCCCGACAGCATCCGTGACAGTTCGACCACGCGCCCGTCGGCGTCCAACGTCGACACGGTGGCCACAGTGCTACGACCATCGTCGACCTTGACGACCACCATCTGGTGGTCGGCGTAGGCGGCAACCTGGGCCAGATGGGTGACCACCAGCACCTGGCGGTCACGGGCGAGCGAGGCCAGGGCCTCGCCTATCCGATGTGCCGCCGCACCCCCGACGCCGGCATCCACCTCGTCGAAGACCTGCACGGGCGGCGATGCGGTGAGGACCAGGCCCACGGCCAGCATCGTCCGGGCCAGCTCGCCACCAGACGCCACCCGGGCCACCGGCAGCATCGGCGTGCCGGAGTTGGGCGAGAGGCACAGCACCACGTCTCCCCCGGCCTCGCCGTCAACGGTCACCTCCACCGTCGCCGTGGCCATCGCCAGGACCCGCAGGTGTTCCTGGATGCGGGCGGCCAGGACGGGTGCGGCACGCAGCCGGGCCTCGCGGAGGGCGGCGGCGGCGACCGTCCGGGCGGCCTCTGCCGCAATTCGACGGGCGTCCAGGGCGGCGGCGATCGCCTCATGGTCCTCCAGGCCGGCGAGCCGACCGGCGGCCTCGGCGTGGTAGACCATGACCGAGGCGAGGTGCTCGCCGTACTTCCGACGTAGCTCGGCCAGCAGGCGTCGCCGTTCGCTCACGGCCGCCAGGCGGTCCGGGTCCTCCTCCAGCCGTTCGGCAACGCCCCGGAGCTCGCCGGCGAGGTCGCCCAGCTCGGCCATGAGGCCGACCAGGCGCTCCGCATGGGACCCGAAGGGCGGGCGTCCGGTCAGGCCGGCCAGCGCCACCGTCAGGGCATCGGATGCCGGTCCGTCGGCGTCCAGGACGCTGAGGGCCGCCTGGGCCGCCTCACGGTGGGCCACGGCATCGCCCAACAGCGCCTCCTCCTCGGCCAGGCGGTCGTCCTCGTCCCCGTCGGTCAGGCCGGCGGCGTCCAGCTCCGAGACCTGGAAGCGGAGCAGGTCTATCTCCCGGGCACGGGCCCGCTCGTCGCCACCCATGGCGGCCAGCTCTGCGTCCACCGTGGCCAACTCCCGTACGGCATCGGCCAGCGGTGCGGTGTCGACGGCGCCGAACCTGTCCAGCGCGTCACGCTGGGCCGCGGTTGCCAGGAGGCGCTGGTGGGCATGCTGCCCATGGAGGTCCAGGAGGCGACGACCGTGTTCCGCCAGGGATGCCGCCGTCTCGAGGCGGCCGTCCACGTACGCACGACTCCGCCCGTCCGCCGGCACCACCCGCCGGAGCACGACCTCCCGGTCGCCGTCCACGAATCGCCCCTCCACGACGGCCTCGGCAGCGCCGGTGCGCACGATCGACGGGTCGGTACGCCCACCCAGCAGGAGGTCCACGGCGCCCATGAGCATCGTCTTGCCGGCCCCGGTCTCGCCGGTGACGGCCGTCAGCCCCGGTCCGAACACGACCTCGACCTCGTCTATGACCCCGAGGCCCGTTATGCGCAGCTCAACCAGCATCGCTCAGTCCGACCTCCCACCAGGGCGACACGGGCTGCCGGCGAGGCATCGGTGTCGGGCAGCAGGGCTCATGGCGGCATCCTGCCACCGGGGGGTGACAGTGCCGGCGATCACCTGTCCTCGAGGCCGAACTTGGTGGCCAGGAGGTGCTTGAAGTCACGGGGCCCGAAGGTGACCAGGCGGGCGACCCGATCAGCGACCGTGCAGACCACCATGTCCCCCTCACCCAGCACCATCAGCTCCCGACCGTCCACCGAGCAGGTGGCCTCCCGCTGTCCCAGCACCTCCATGGAGACCTCGGTCGAGGGGTCCAGCACCATGGTCCTGTCGAAGAGCATGTGCGGCGAGACCGGCGTCAGCTGGATCGCCCGGTGGACCGGGTCCACGATGGGTCCACGGGCTGAGAAGGCGTAGGCGGTGGACCCGGTCGGCGTGGCGGCGATCAGGCCGTCGGCCGCATAGGAGGTCAGGAACTCGCCATCCAGGTACACCCCCAGACGCACAGTCTGGCTGGCGGCCGTCCGGGCCACGACCACCTCGTTCAGGGCATGGTCGACCACCCCGGACGAGCCATCGGCCCGTCGGACCTCGATGCGCAGCATCATGCGCTCCTCGATGTCATGGTCGCCGGCCAGCGTCCTACCCACCGCCGCACCAGCCTCGTCCGGTTCGACCGCGGTGAGGTATCCCAACTCGCCATGGTTCACCCCCAGGACCGGCGCCGGATGGCCGTCCAGGAGGTGCACGGCCCTCAGGATGGATCCGTCACCACCCAGGCTGACCACGAGGTCCAGGTCGCCGACGGGGGCATTCCCGTCGAAGCCGGCGGCATCGGACCGGACCACGCTGTGTCCCCCGTCGGCCAGCGTTCCGGCCAGCGAGTCCGCCTGGGCGACCGCCTCCGGCCGATCCCCGTGCACCACAAGCAGCACGACGGCCATCAGGTTCCACCCCCGTCCGCCACCGACGCCACCAGCGCCGTCGGGTCGAACACCCCGGACGGCGTGGCGTCGGCTGCGCCCGCGACCGCGTGCAGCAGGAACTCCACGTTGCCGTCGGCACCGGTGATCGGAGAGGCCATGCCCCCAATGATGGCCGCTCCGTGGGCCCGAATCGACCGTTCCACCCCGACGAGCACCTGCTCCCACACGGCCCGGTCCCGGATCACGCCACTTCCCCGGTCCACCTCGGGCTTCCCCGCCTCGAACTGCGGCTTGGCCAGGAGCACCAGCGGAGCACCGTCCGAGACCAGGCCGAGCAGGTCGGCCATGACCGTGCGCAACGAGATGAACGACAGGTCCGACACGAGCAGGTCGAAGGGAGCGCCGATCGATGTCCCGTCCACCCCACGCACGTTGGTCCGCTCGTGGACAGCCACCCGCGGGTCGCCTCGGAGCCTCTGGTGGAGCTGGCCCCGCCCCACGTCCAGGGCCACCACCGACGCTGCGCCGTGCTGGAGGAGGCAGTCGGTGAAGCCACCGGTGCTGGATCCGACGTCGATTGCCCGCATGCCGTCGGGGTCCAGGCCGAAGCCGGCCAGGGCCGCCTCCAACTTGCGACCACCCCGGCTGACGTAACGCTGCGGCGGTCCGGCCACGACCACGGCCTCACCGGGCGAGACCAGCCGTGAGGCCTTGGTTGCCGGTGCCCCGTCGACGGTCACTCGACCCGCCCCGATCACCTCTCGGGCCACCGTCCTGCCCGACACCAGCTGGCGCCGGACCAGTTCCTGGTCGAGGCGCCGACGTGCTTTCACCCCAGGTGCTCCGTGACGGCACCCAGCAGGTCGTCGTGCACCGTGTCGGGCGAGGGGTCCACCGGCAGGTCGTCGGACCCGATCAGGCCGGACAGCACCAGGGACCACCGCCACCCCATCGCCTGGGCGAAACGACCATCGGTGTCCGGGCGGTCGCCGACCATCACGCCTTCCTCGCCGGCCAACTCCCGAACCAGGTCGCACATGGGGCCATAGGGCTTTCCGGCGATCTCCGGGGTGGCACCGGTGGCTGCCACGAGTGCCGCCAGAAGGGACCCGGCACCCGGGCGCAGGCCATCCTGGGATGGAAAGCTGACATCGTCGTTGGTGGCCAGGATGCGCGCCCCGCCGAGCACCGCCCGCATACCGGCGGTGAGGCCCTGATAGTCGAAGTCCTCGTGGAACCCGACGACCACCGTGTCAGCCGGTCCGGCGTCGACCATCACGGCCCCCCGGGCCTCCAGTTCCTCGCGGCAACCCGGCCCGCACATTCCGAGCACCCGCTCGCTCTTAGCCACCAGGCGGGCAGCGGCCATCCCGGAGGTGACCACGCCACCCATGGCGTCTATGCCCAGGCCGGCCAGCTTCTGGACTGTGTCGACGACCCGGCGACCCGAGTTGTTGGTCACGAAGAGGACCCGCTCGCCGGATTCCTGCAGGAGGCGCACCGCCTCGGCCGAACCGGGGACCCCGTCGGTCCCCCGCCAGACGACGCCGTCCAGGTCAAGTGCCCAGGCCATCTACAACCAACCGGTCAGCGGTCGTCGCGGACGACGACGGCCGGGCTCAGACTTCCCAGGTCGGCTGGGAACGCAGCAGCGTCGCCAGATCGCCCTTGCCCACCTGGGCCTGGACCTCGCGGATCTGGGCTGCCACCGAGGTCGAGAACTCGCCGCTGTCGATGGCGCGGAACACCCCGACCGGGGTGGGTGTGGTAGGCGTCTTGGCCAGCCGGGAGAGGGAGAAGGCGGTCGACGGATTACGGATGGTCTCGTCGTGCACGAGGATGTCCTCGATACCCACCGCGGCCACCTCGACGATCACCACGCCCTCCGGACGACGTGCCACCCCGAACTGCTTCTCGGAGCCGAACAGGATCGGCTTGCCGTGCTGCAGGTCGATCAGCATGTCCTCCCGGACGTCCTTCTTGGTGATGGTCGCGAACACGCCGTCGTTGAAGATGTTGCAGTTCTGGAGCACCTCCACGAAGGATGAACCCTCGTGCTCGTAGGCGCGACGGAACATCTCCTGCATGTGCCGACGGTCCAAGTCGTGCGTACGGGCCACGAAGGTGGCCTCCGCCCCCAGGGCGACGCTGATCGGGTTGAACGGGCGGGACACCAGGCCCACCGGCGACGACTTGGTCACCTTGCCCTTCTGGCTGGTCGGCGAGAACTGGCCCTTGGTCAGCCCGTAGATCTGGTTGTTGAACAGCAGGATGTTCAGGTTGATGTTGCGACGCAGGGCGTGGATGAGGTGGTTGCCGCCGATCGAGAGCAGGTCGCCATCGCCGCCGATCACCCATACGTCCAGGTCGGGGCGCGCCATGGCCAGGCCGGTGGCCACCGCCGGCGCCCGTCCGTGGATGGTGTGAACGCCGTAGGTGTTCATGTAGTACGGGAATCGGGCAGCGCAGCCGATGCCCGAGATGAACACCGTCTTCTCCCTGCGGACGCCCAACTCCGGCATGAGCAGCTGCATCGCCGTCAGGATCGAGTAGTCACCACATCCCGGGCACCAGCGGACCTCCTGGTCGCTGGACCAGTCGGCACGGGTGGTCTCCGGGACGGGACCGAGGTCCATTTCGGTCCCCGGGTCGAGCACGTCGGTCATGACCGACCTCCTTCCAGCGCCACGAGGCGTTCCCCGATGGCGTGCTGGATCTCCCCAGCGGTGAACGGCTGGCCCCTCATCTTGCTGAGCGGCTCCGCGTCCACCAGGTACTCGGCACGCAGGATCCGTACCAGCTGGCCCAGGTTCAACTCCGGAACCAGCACCCGTTCGTACGATCGCAGTACGTCGCCGAGGTTGGCCGGTAGCGGGTAGAGGTGGGTCAGGTGGATGCTGGCCACCTTCCGGCCGCTGGTCCGGATGCGTCGGACCGCTCCGGTGATGGCTCCCCACGTGGAACCCCAACCGACCACCAGCAGGTCGGCGTCCCCGTCGCCCTCGACCTCCACGTCGGGAACCGGTATGGAGGCGATCCGACGATCCCGCAGATGGACCATCAGCTCGTGGTTGTCCGGGTCGTAGGAGACGTTGCCGCTACCGTCCTCCTTCTCGAGACCGCCGATCCGGTGCATCAGGTCGGGCGTGCCGGGCAGGGCGATGGGCCTGACCAGGTTCTCGTCGCGGAGGTACGGCCAGAAGACGCCGTCGCCGTCCTCGTTCGTCTGGTTGAACTCGGTGGCGTGCTCCACGTCGATGGATGGCAGGTCCGCCACGTCGGGCAGCCGCCACGGCTCGGACCCGTTGGCCAGGTAGCCATCCGACAGGAGCAGCACCGGCGTGTTGTACGTGAGGGCGATGCGGGCCGCCTCGATGGCGGTATCGAAGCAGTCCGACGGCGTGCGGGCCGCCACGATCGGCATCGGAGACTCTCCGTGGCGCCCGTACATGGCCATCATCAGGTCGGCGGCCTCGGTCTTGGTGGGCAACCCGGTGGACGGTCCGCCCCGCTGGATGTCCACGACCACGAGCGGGAGCTCCAGGCTCACCGCCAGGCCCATCGCCTCGCCCTTCAAGGCAAGGCCGGGTCCGCTGGTGGTCGTAACCGCCAGGGAACCACCGTAGGAGGCCCCGATCGCCGCTCCGACCGCTGCGATCTCGTCCTCGGCCTGGAAGGTGGTCACACCGAAGGCCTTGTGCTTGGACAACTCGTGGAGGATGTCGGTGGCGGGCGTGATGGGATACGAACCCAGGTACAGGGGCAGTCCGCTCAACTGGGACGCTGCGACGAGACCCCATGAGAGGGCCGTGTTGCCGTTGATGTTGGTGTAGGTGCCGGGGGGCAGCTGGGCGGGGTTCACGATCACCCGCTGGGCGCCCAGTTCCGTCGTCTCGCCGTATGCGTGTCCGGCGTTGAAGGCTGCCTTGTTGGCCCCGATGATGAGGTCCTTGCCGGCGAACTTGGCGTCGATCCAGTCCAGCGTCGGCTCCACGGGCCTCGAGTACATCCATGAGAGCAGGCCCAGGGCGAAGAAGTTCTTGGACCGGTCGGCGTCCCGGGGCTTCACCCCGAGGTCCTTGCAAGCGTCCTTGGTGATGCTGGTCATCGCCACCTGGATGACGCTGTAACCGGCCAGGTCGTCGCCATCCAGGGGGTTGTGGTCGTACCCGGCCTTGGCCAGGTTCCGCTCGTCGAAGGTGTCCTTGTTGACGATGAGGGTGCCACCGGGCACCAGGGTGTGGAGGTCGGACCGCAGCGCCGCCGGATTCATCGCCACCAGCACGTCCGGGGCGTCACCCGGGGTGGTTATGTCGTGGTTCGCGATGTGGACCTGGAAGGCCGACACGCCGGCCAGGGTGCCGGCAGGCGCCCTGATCTCAGCCGGGTACTCGGGAAGGGTGGAGAGGTCGTTGCCGAAGAGCGCGCTGGCATTGGTGAACCTGTCACCCGTGAGCTGCATCCCATCGCCCGAATCGCCGGCGAAGCGGATGATGACCTCGTCCAACTCGCGGATGTCGGCAACCCCAGTTGCCTCGACCATGTCCGTCACGCCTGATCCTCCACCCGGGCCACGTTGCACCGGCCGCTACTAGACGGCTTGGACCCTAACCGCGCCCCCGGGACCGGATGACGATCGGGGCCGAACCCGGCGGTGCAATCGGTCACACCTCACCGGGGTGGTCAGCCCTCGTCGGTGCGGTAGTCGCCGAAGGGCTGGTCGCGGTCCTGGAGGGCTCCGGTGAGCCCCTCTACACGGACCTTCTCGAGGAATGCGGCCATTGCCGAAGAATGGGTTCCGAGGGCGCAGAGTTCGGTACCCGCCCGGATCCCGGCCCTCATCCCCATGTACTCCATCTGCATGTGCACGGCGCGCTTGTTCATCTGCACGATCTCGGTCGGCAGGTCGGCCACGCGGCGGGCGACGGCCAGCACCGCCTCGTCCAACTCCTCGACCGGGAAGGCGGCGTTCGCCCAGCCCTCCGCGACGGCCTCCAGACCGGTGATGGCGTCACCGGTGATCATCATCTCCATGGCCCTGCGCATTCCCAGGAACCAGGCGTGGAAGTGCATGTCCGGAACGCCGAACCGGACGGCCGGGTAGCCCATCCGGGCATCGGTGGCGACGTAGACCAGGTCACAGCCCGTGGCCAGCTCGCTTCCACCGGCCAGGCACCAGCCGTGGACCTGGGCGATGACCGGCTTGGCCAGGTCCCAGATCCCCATCCACCCGTCGGTCACGTGGCGGGGCCACTGCCCCTCCCCCGGCGTGGTGGGATATGGCAGCTCGTGACCGTCGCTACCGCCGCCCAGGTCGTAGCCGGCGGAGAAGCACGTTCCGGCACCCCGGATGATCGAGACCCGGACCTCTGGATCCATGTCGTGGTCCACCAACGCATCCAGGATGGCGCCCCGCAGTGGATGGTTCAGGGCGTTGCGCTTCTCGGGACGGTTCAACGTGATACGTCGCACCCCGTCGGCCGGTTCGTCGACCAGGATCACACCATCGGCCACGTCTTCTCGCCTCCGCCCCGGTTTCCTGTCGCCTGGCGCCGTACCCCCACGCTCAGGCGAGGGTGATCGAACCGTCCAGGTAGACGTCCTGGATGGCGTTCAGGAGCTCGATGCCCTCGGCCATCGGCCGCTGGAAGGCCTTTCGCCCGCTGATCAGGCCCAGCCCACCGGCCCGCTTGTTGATGACCGCCGTACGGACCGCCTCGGCCAGGTCGCCGGCACCCGACGAAGCCCCACCACTGTTGATGAGGCCGATTCGACCCATGTAGCAGTTGGCGACCTGCCACCGGCAGAGGTCGATCGGATGGTCGGTGGTGAGTTCCTCGTAGACCAGCGGATGGGTCTTGCCGTAGCCGGGCAGGGCGTTGTAGCCACCGTTCGTGTCGGGGAGCTTCTGCTTGATGATGTCGGCCCCGATGGTGACGCCGAGGTGGTTTGCCTGACCGGTGAGGTCCGCCGAACCGTGGTGGTCGACGCCGTCCACCTTGAAGCCCGGGTTGCGCAGGTAGCACCACAGCACGGTGAACATGCCCAGCTCGTGGGCCTGGGCGAAGGCGTCGCTGACCTCCTGGATCTGGCGGGTGGACTCCTCGGAGCCGAAGTAGATGGTGGCGCCCACGCCGGCGGCTCCCAGGTCGTAGGCCTGGGCGACCGAGCCGAACATCACCTGGTCGAACCGGTTCGGGAGGGTCAACAGCTCGTTGTGGTTGACCTTGACGATGAACGGGATGCGGTGGGCGAAGCGTCGCGACACGGTGGCCAGCACCCCGAACGTGGACGCAACGGCGTTGCATCCGCCCTCCAGGGCCAGCTCCACGATGTTGACAGGGTCCAGGTACGCCGGGTTGGGAGCGAACGAGGCCGCCGCCGAATGCTCGATCCCCTGGTCCACCGGGAGGATCGACACGTGGCCGGTCCCGGCCAGGCGACCGTGGTCGAGCAGGGACTGCAGGTTTCGCAGCACCTGGGGCGGCCGGTCCGACTGTCCGAACACCTCGGCGACCGAGTCCGGGCCGGGCGTGGTCAGCTGGTCGGCACTGATCGTCGTCGACACGTGGTCGAGCAGGTATGCGGCGTCGTCACCTAGCAGTGATGCGATGTCCACCTTCGGGGCTCCTGGTACGGCGGGCGGCTGCATGGCCGCGGTCTGAGTTCACCATAGGCGGCGCGCATTCGGGTCGCGCTGCCTGATGCCCGGTCGGGAACGGGCCGACGGGCGTTGTTCAGGCCAGGGACCGGACCCGGTCGGCGACGTCTGCGAACCCGCCGTCGTGCCCCCTCACCCAGGTGAAGAGCTCCCTCGCACGGGGCGCGGCACCGGACCGTTCGTACAGGTCGGCGAGGGCGTAGGCCCGTCGCAGGTGGTGGTCCCGGGGGCGCGACGGGATCTTCCAACCCTTCTCGAGCAACTGGACGGCCTCCGCCAGGCGGCCCTGGTCGGCGATCGCTCCGGCCGCCACGAGGCGACCCTCCGTGACGAGCGGGGCGCTCGGGGAGGCATCGCGCAACTCGGCCCAGAGGACCTCGACGTCGTCCCAGCGCCGTTGGGCGCGGTAGCAGTCGGCCAGCACGGGGTGCTGTTCGGTGCTGCCGGTGAGTTCCCGGAAGGCCTCCAGCCGCTTCGCTCCCGCCCGCCAGTGGCCCATCCGGTAGTGCACCAGGCCCAGTAGCTCGAGTACCTCCGGGACTCCGATGGTCCGCTCCACGAGTTGGTTGAGGATCCGCCGTGCATCCTGGAAGCGCTCGTCGTCGAAGGCGCGGGCCGCCTCCTCCAGACGCCCGAATGCACGGCCGCCGGCCCGGTCGCCGAGAGCCCGACGGAACAGGACATCGGCGTCCGGCAGGCGGAACGGCGAATCGGGAAGCGAGATCCGCTCCAGTGCCCGCGGAGAGCGCTCCGACCTGCGTCCCGCCTCACCGCGGCTGATCGCCTCGGCCGCCTCCGCCCGGAGACGGTCCGACCGCTCGGGTTCGGGACGGCGCGGACGGGTGCTCCGCTCGGCCGTCATCTCGGCCCGCTCGGGGCGATCCTCGTATTCCTCGCGCTTGAGGCGACCTGCTCCACGCCGCGCCACCCCACCCCATGTCGTGGGACCTGCGGCGTCGGGCCCCCGGCGTCGCCGATCCAGGTTGGGACGGTCGTCAGACCTGCCGCCAGACCTGCCGCCAGACCTGCCGCCTGACCCGCCACCGGAGTCACGTCGACTATCAGAACGACCGCCGGACCTGCCATCAGAATCGCGCCGGCCATCAGAACGACCGCCTGACCCGCCACCAGAATTGCGCCGATCGCCGGACCCGCCGCCTGAGCGTCCACCAGAATTGCGCCGATCGCCGGACCCGCCGCCTGAGCGTCCACCGGAGTCGCGTCGACCATCAGAACGTCCGCCTGACCTGCCGCCCGAGTCGCGCCCACCCCCGGAACGGCCGCCGGAATCGCGCCCTCCGCCGGACCCGCCGGCGCGCTTCGGCCCGCTCCGGGAGCCACCACCCTGACGGGATGACCGTCGATCCTGTGGCGGGGCCATGGGCGATGACACTACCGGTGCGCTCGGAACATCGACCGGCCCCTACTGACCCGCCCCGCGACATCTGGCGGCTCCGTTCGGTAGAGAACGACGCACCCCGGGCGGATGCCGCTGGCACGGCCACGACTAGCGTTCCGGCCGATCCACTCCTGGAGGCCCCATGACGCTCTCGATGATCGCCCGTCACCCGGACTCGGGCCACCTGGGTGCAGCGGTGCATACCGGTTACCTGGCGGTCGGCCAGAAGGTCCCCTGGGTCGAGCCGGGAATCGGCGCCGTGGTCACCCAGGCGATCACGGAGGCCTCCTACGGCCCACGCCTGCTGGACCTCCTCCGAGCCGGAGACCACCCTGAAGAGGCCCTCGCCGGACTCCTGGCGGAGGACCCCCTGAGGGAGTCCCGCCAGGTGGCCGTGGTCGACTCTGCCGGACGTGTCGCCGCCCACACGGGACGGGACTGCGTCCAGGCCGCCGGTCATGCGGTCGGGGACGGCTACGTGGCCCTCGCCAACATGGCCGAGTCCGTCGGCGTGTGGTCTGTCATGGGCGATGCCTTCGGCAGGGCCGGCGGAACGCTCTCCAAGATGCTCTGGTCAGCGCTGGCAGAGGGCCACGCCGCCGGAGGGGACCTACGGGGCTCCAGCTCCGCTGCGATCCTGATCGCCGGCCGCGACACCTCCATTTCCGCCTGGGACCGCCTCGTGGACCTCCGGGTGGACGACCATGCCGAGCCGGTGACAGAGCTCGGGAGGCTCATAGACCTCGACACCATGTACACCCTGATGGGACGCGGAATCAACGCCATCTACGAGGGTCACCAGGCCGAGGCCATCTCGATTCTCCAATCCGCGTCGCAGCACGCCCTCGGAAACGACCAGGCCCGCCTCTGGGAGGCCGCAGCCCATCTGGTCGCCGGCGAGATGGATCACGCCGAGACCATCATCCGAGGCATCGCCCTGCGGGACCCGCGCTGGCGGGTGCTCTGGGACCGCCTGGGTCCGGCCCTCCGGGGTCCGTACGACTCCCCCTAGCGGGGACTTCCCTCACGAATAGGACGTACGCCCGTCGAGCAGGCGCCAACCCGTCAGATACCGCCGTCTGAGAGCGTCATCAGGTACGGGCCAGCCACCGAGCACCCGCCTGCGTGGGCCCGGAACCTGCCCCAAAACGCGCTAGAGCGGGACCCCAGGGGGTCCCGCTCGTAGCGTTAGAAATCCGGCGGCGTCCTACTCTCCCAGGGACACTCGTCCCAAGTACCATCGGCGCTGGCGGGCTTAACTGCCGTGTTCAGAATGGGAACGGGTGTGACCCCGCCGCCATAGCCACCGAAAACCTTTTGCGTTCCTGCCGGCGGACCGACAGAAACACGATTCTGTTGTCAAGAGTGGCCAAAGGCCTCTCCAGTACTCCACAGCGAACACGAACATCGACAACGATTGTCGATGTGTAACCAAGCCCTCGGCCGATTAGTACCGGTCGGCTGAATGCGTTGCCGCACTTACACCTCCGGCCTATCAACGTGGTGTTCTGCCACGGGCCTTACCCGGTTAACCCGGTGGGAGATCTCATCTTGAAACGGGCTTCCCACTTAGATGCTTTCAGCGGTTATCCCTTCCGTAGGTGGCCAACCAGCCATGCTCCTGGCGGAACAACTGGCACACTAGAGCTACGTCCGTCCCGGTCCTCTCGTACTAGGGACAGCCTTTCTCAAATCTCCTCCGGCTGCAGAGGATAGGGACCGAACTGTCTCACGACGTTCTAAACCCAGCTCGCGTACCGCTTTAATGGGCGAACAGCCCAACCCTTGGGACCTGCTTCAGCCCCAGGATGCGATGAGCCGACATCGAGGTGCCAAACCTTCCCGTCGATATGGACTCTTGGGGAAGATAAGCCTGTTATCCCCGGGGTACCTTTTATCCGTTGAGCGACGGCGCTTCCACACGCAACCGCCGGATCACTATGCCCTGCTTTCGCACCTGCTCGACTTGTAGGTCTCGCAGTCAAGCTCCCTTGTGCCATTGCACTCGACGTCTGATTGCCAACCAGACTGAGGGAACCTTTGGGCGCCTCCGTTACTTTTTAGGAGGCGACCGCCCCAGTCAAACTACCCACCTGGCACTGTTCCCGACCCGGATAACGGGCCTAAGTTAGATATCCGTCAAACGCAGGGTGGTATTTCAAGGTTGACTCCACATCGGCTAGCGCCGACGCTTCCAAGTCTCCCACCTATCCTACACAACGCATAACAAATACCAATACCAAGCTGTAGTAAAGGTCCACGGGGTCTTTCCGTCCTTCTGCAGCTAACGAGCATCTTTACTCGTACTTCAATTTCGCTGGGTCTATGGTTGAGACAGTAGGAAAGTCGTTACGCCATTCGTGCAGGTCGGAACTTACCCGACAAGGAATTTCGCTACCTTAGGACCGTTATAGTTACGGCCGCCGTTTACCGGGGCTTAGGTTCAGAGCTTTGCCCGAAGGCTGACCCTTCCCCGTAACCTTCCGGCACCGGGCAGGCGTCACAGCGTATACGTCGTCTTAGGACTTTGCACGCTGCTGTGTTTTTAGTAAACAGTCGCTTTCCCCTGGTCTGTGCCACCGCTTCGAGCTAAGAACGCGAAGTTCTTTCACCCTAATGCGGTCATCCTTCTCCCGAAGTTACGGATGTATTTTGCCGAGTTCCTTAACCATAGTTCTCCCAATCGCCTTGGTATTCTCTACCTGTCCACCTGAGTTGGTTTGGGGTACGGGCACTTGTTGCACTCGCTAGCGGCTTTTCTCGGCAGCATAGGATCAATGACTTCGCCTTAAACGGCTCGGCATCACGCCTCAGTCTTTATGAGGAGCGGACTTACCTACGCCTCGACCTACACGCTTGCCCCAGGACAACCATCGCCTGGGATCATCTACCTTCCTGCGTCCCCGCATCACTCGCCTCACCGCAGTGGGTTAGTTCCTGTCGATCCCGAAGGACCGACCATCCCCTTAGCAACTGCAGATTGGCGTTTGTCGCGCAACCTGTGGTACCGGAATATCAACCGGTTGTGCATCGACTACGCCTCTCGGCCTCGCCTTAGCTCCCGACTCACCCTGGGAGGATTAGCCTTCCCCAGGAACCCTTGGACTTCCGGCGGAGGGGTTTCTCACCCCTCTCTCGCTACTCATGCCTACATTCTCACTCGAACCCAGTCCACGACGGTTTACACCGCCGCTTCAATCCAGGCTCGACGCTCCGCTACCACTCCTGCTATGCAGAAGTCCGCGACTTCGGCGTCTGACTTGAGCCCCGTTACATTTTCCGCGCGGGATCACTCGACCAGTGAGCTATTACGCACTCTTTTAATGGTGGCTGCTTCTAAGCCAACATCCTGGCTGTCTGTGCAATCCCACTTCGTTTACCACTTAGTCAGAACTTTGGGGCCTTAGTCGGCGGTCTGGGCTGTTTCCCTTTCGTCCATCGAAGCTCATCCCCCGAGGACTCACTGCCGCACTCTGGAGTCATGGCATTCGGAGTTTGGCTGGGGTTGGTAAGCTTGTAGGCCCCCTAACCCATCCAGTGCTCTACCTCCATGACTGAACATGCGACGCTGCACCTAAATGCATTTCGCGGAGAACCAGCTATCACCGAGTTTGATTGGCCTTTCACCCCTATCCACAGGTCATCCGCCCAGTTTTCAACCTAGGTCGGTTCGCGCCTCCACGGGGTCTTACCCCCGCTTCACACTGCCCATGGATAGATCACTCGGCTTCGGGTCTACAGCATGCGACTGAACGCCCTGTTCAGACTCGCTTTCGCTCCGGCTTCCCCTCACGGGTTAACCTTGCCACACACCGTAACTCGTAGGCTCATTCTTCAAAAGGCACGCCATCGCGGCCTGGAACAAGTTCCAGACGACGCTTTGACTGATTGTAAACCAACGGTTTCAGGTACTATTTCACTCCCCTCCCGGGGTACTTTTCACCTTTCCCTCACGGTACTAGTTCGCTATCGGTCGACTACGTATACTTAGCCTTACGAGGTGGTCCTCGCAGATTCACACCGGCTTTCCCGGATCCGGTGTTACTCGGGAGCTCAAATCAGAGTCTGCTCGGTTTTCGCATACGGGGCTATTACCCGCTACGGCGTGTCTTTCCAGGACACTTCTGCTAACCGGCAGATTTGTAACTCTGTGGAAGGTCTGACGCCCCTCCCATTTGGTCCCACGACCCCGATCTGGCAACGCCGTCAGGCTTGACACCAGGTCGGTTTAGGCTCATCCCATTTCGCTCGCCGCTACTCAGGGAGTCGCTGTTGCTTTCTTTTCCTTGGGTTACTTAGATGTTTCAGTTCACCCAGTTCCCTCTACCCGCCCTATGTGTTCAGGCGGGAGTTACACCCCATTACGAGTGCAGGGTTTCCCCATTCGGACATCCACGGGTCAAAGCTCGGTAGACAGCTCGCCGTGGCTTTTCGCAGCCACCCACGTCCTTCTTCGGTAGTAGTCGCCAAGGCATTCACCGTTGGCTCTTAGTAGCTTGGAAATTACAAATACATCGACAATTGATGAAGATGCTCGTGTTCGCTGTGCAGTTCTCAAGAGGCATCTGCCGGCCCTGGGGCCAGCTACGGCGTTGCGATCCTTCCCGGGTGGGAAGTTCGCCATCGGCCGTGGCCTGTGGTCCGATGGCACCACCGAGGCGCATCGAGTGCGCAACGGAGGTGGGATAGGACCACTGAGGACGAGCGCGTAGCGCTCCCTCAAAACGGGATAGAGAACGGAACGTCACCGTTACCAGGACTCGAGTAACTCGAGCCTGGGAACGTGACCAACTAACCAGTGCGCTAACTGGGAGTGACCATCACCGGTCGACACATAATGGCCGACAACGACGATGGTATGTACTCCTTAGAAAGGAGGTGATCCAGCCGCACCTTCCGGTACGGCTACCTTGTTACGACTTCACCCCAATCGCCGACCCCACCTTCGGCAGCTCCTTCTCCTAAGAGTTAGGCCACTGACTTCGGGTGTTGCTGACTTTCGTGGTGTGACGGGCGGTGTGTACAAGGCCCGGGAACGTATTCACCCCGGCGTTGCTGATCCGGGATTACTAGCGACTCCACCTTCATGGAGTCGAGTTGCAGACTCCAATCCGAACTGAGACCGGCTTTGTGGGATTCGCTCAACCTCGCGGTATCGCAGCCCTCTGTACCGGCCATTGTAGCATGTTTGCAGCCCTGGATATAAGGGGCATGATGACTTGACGTCGTCCCCACCTTCCTCCGAGTTGACCCCGGCAGTCTCCTACGAGTCCCCGGCATTATCCGCTGGCAACATAGGACAAGGGTTGCGCTCGTTGCGGGACTTAACCCAACATCTCACGACACGAGCTGACGACAGCCATGCACCACCTGTGTAGGGCCCCTAAGGACACCATATCTCTATGGCTTTTCCCTACATGTCAAACCCAGGTAAGGTTCTTCGCGTTGCCTCGAATTAAGCAACATGCTCCGCCGCTTGTGCGGGCCCCCGTCAATTCCTTTGAGTTTTAGCCTTGCGGCCGTACTCCCCAGGCGGGGCACTTAATGCGTTAGCTGCGGCACGGAATCTGTTAGCGAGACCCCACACCTAGTGCCCAACGTTTACGGCATGGACTACCAGGGTATCTAATCCTGTTTGCTCCCCATGCTTTCGCTCCTCAGCGTCAGTACCGGCCCAGAGTGCTGCCTTCGCTGTCGGTGTTCCTCCTGATATCTGCGCATTTCACCGCTACACCAGGAATTCCACACTCCTCTACCGGACTCTAGTCACAGCAGTATCGAGTGGCCTCTTGAGGTTGAGCCTCAAGTTTTCACACCCGACTGACTGAACCGCCTACGAGCTCTTTACGCCCAATAAATCCGGACAACGCTTGCTCCCTACGTGTTACCGCGGCTGCTGGCACGTAGTTGGCCGGAGCTTCTTCTGCAGGTACCGTCATTTTCGTCCCTGCTGAAAGAGGTTTACAACCCGAAAGCCTTCATCCCTCACGCGGCGTGGCTGCGTCAGGCTTTCGCCCATTGCGCAAGATTCCCCACTGCTGCCTCCCGTAGGAGTCTGGGCCGTGTCTCAGTCCCAGTGTGGCTGATCGTCCTCTCAGACCAGCTACCCGTCGATGCCTTGGTGAGCCGTTACCTCACCAACTAGCTGATAGGCCGCGAGACCCTCCCGAAGCGCCGGAGCATTTCCTCACCTGGCCATGCGACCTGGTGGGGATATCCGGTATTAGCCCGAGTTTCCTCGGGTTATTCCAGTCTTCGGGGCAGGTTCCTCACGTGTTACTCACCCGTTCGCCACTCACTCATGTGACCCGAAGGTCGAGTGCGTTCGACTTGCATGTGTTAGGCCCGCCGCCAGCGTTCGTCCTGAGCCAGGATCAAACTCTCCGTCGAAATCTCAGACCAGCGCCGCCGAAGCGTTGCTGGCCGTCGAATCAGTTGGTGCGACACCTCCCGAAGGTGGTGCCGACGCGAGTTCGAGGCCGATCGGGACACCAAATCCCGTTCGACCAGGCACAGGGCAATGGTGATCGGCCGAAGCCGGTCACCGCTGTCCGTGTTAGTGCTATTTGAATTGTTCAGGGTCTGTCCAGTGGCGACTCGCGATCGCCTTGTGGACAGCCCGCACTGGCTTTTTCGTCCTCTATCCCGTTTTCAAGGAGCACCTGGAGACCAGAAGCCTCCCGGCACACGCCGGACACGCGGGACGAATCCCATGTGATGGCGGTGGTGCCCTCAACCCGTTTCAGTGGTTCGATCCGATCGGACCTGCCATTGGACGGGTACCCACGATACGGCGGCGGAACCTCCCGGTCAAGGGCGACCCCGCTACCTGCGAGCAGAGAAACACTATCCTCCGCACCCGAGGGCCCCAACCCGCTTCCAAGGCTTTTTGGGAGCAATCGGGGTGACCCGCGACACACTCAGACGAGGACCAGCAGGTGGCGGTTTCGCCTGCCCTTCTGGAGGAGCACGAAGCGTCCGTCCACGAGGGCGTCCGCCGGCAGGGCCATGGCATCGGAATCCTGTCGGACCCCGTTCACCGAGACGCCACCACCAGCGAGCGTCCGGCGGGCATCGCCCCTGGAACCGCATAGGCCCGATGCAACCAGCACGTCGACGAGCGACTCCTCGCCGGCGAGATCCCCAGCGGTCACCGAAGTCTCCGGAACGATGCCACGTAGCGCTTCGAGCACCTCACCGGTGGGGGGATCGACACCGAACAGGCCCTCGGCCGCCAGGCGTGCCCGCTCCGTCTCCGGCTGGCCGTGGACCAGCATGCAGACCTCGTCGGCGAGACGCTTCTGGGCCACCCTCGACTCCGGCGCACGGCCGTGGTCAGCCATGATCGAGGCCACCTCTGCCACCGGCAGGAGGGTCAGGTGAAGCAGGAAGCGTTCGACATCACGGTCGTCCACGTTCACGAAGTACTGGTGGAGCTCGTAGGGAAGGGTCCTGGCAGCGTCCAGCCACACGGCACCATCGGCCGTCTTGCCGAACTTGGCACCGTCGGCCCGGGTCATGAGCGGCACCGTCAACCCATGTGCCGGAACGGCCCGGCGCCGCCGGATCATGTCGATGCCGGCCGTGATGTTGCCCCACTGGTCCGACCCGCCGACCTGGAGCTCGCAGCCCAACCGGTCGTGCAGCTCGTAGAAGTCGTTGGCCTGGAGGAGCATGTAGCTGAACTCCGTGAACGAGATGCCCTGGTCACCGGCCAGCCGGGCCCGGATCGACTCCTTGCCGAGCATGGTTCCCACCGTGACGTGCTTGCCCACGTCACGCAGGAACTCCAGAACGCCGACACCCTCGGTCCACTCCCGATTGTCGACCAGGACCGCCGGCTGGTCGCCCTCGCGGAGGTGCCCGTCGAACCTCAGGAACGACCGGAGCTGCACGGCCACGGCCTCCACGTTGTGGGTGAGGGTCTCGCCGTCAAGCAGGTTGCGCTCCTCGGAACGACCGCTCGGATCGCCCACCATCCCCGTGGCCCCACCGGCCAGTGCGATCGGACGATGGCCAGCATCCTGGAACCGCCGCAGCAGCAGCAGGGGCACGAGGTGTCCGACGTGGAGGCTGTCGGCCGTCGGGTCGAAACCGCAGTAGAGGGTGATGGGTCCGTCGGCCATGCGCTCCCGGATGGCCTCGAGGTCGGTGCTGTCCTGGACCAGCCCCCTCGCCACCAGGTCATCGAGGATGGCGGCTCCGGCCGGGCCGCCAGGCAGGGAATCACTCATGGCCACCAGTATGGAGCCTCCGCGTCGTCCTGCCGGGCCCCCGGTCCCGCCATCTCCCATGGAGGTCCGGGCCAAGCCTCCCGGGACGTCATCGACTCCACATGTGGTCCCCGTCACCCGACGCGCTTACGGACCGTCGGGCGGCCAGACTGGACGGATGCGGATCCTCCCCCCGGGCCTCGTGCGCGTCGCCTGCGTGGTGACGGCGCTGGCCTCCGTGGCCACCTCCTGCTACCGCTACGAGACCCGGGACTTCGACATCACGATCCCCGAGCAGGCCGAGTCATCGGCGGTGGTGGCCCGCGACGGACGCCACATCATCACGCTCGTGGCCCCTGAGAACCGCACCAGCGCCCGCACCCTGGAGGAGATCCCCCAGGTG
>Ga0208391_1000210_pt1 | contig 32935 bp, 33 predicted proteins | sample Knorr_S23_td_Bot_FD_185612 | JGI IMG/M metagenome (GOLD analysis project Ga0208391, IMG submission 185612) | Marine microbial communities from Southern Atlantic Ocean transect - Knorr_S23_td_Bottom_ad_3770_LV_A (SPAdes) (version 2) | ecosystem: Environmental > Aquatic > Marine > Oceanic | place... | reverse complement strand
GCACCTCGTAAATCATGTCCGGATCTAACCCTGCTTTCTGGCCCAGCGCCATGCATTCGGCGGCCGCCGTCGTGTTCACATGAACCAGATAGTTGGCGAGAATTTTCATGCGGCTGCCGTTGCCGACGGGGCCGACATAGAAATTGCTGGCCGTGAAGCCTTCGAATACGGCAATGCATTCCTGATAGGCCGCTTCGTCGCCGCTGATGTGGATCGATGCCATCATTTTGGCCAACATGGCAGGTGTGGCGCTGATCGGGCTGTCCAGCATGTTTTTGCCGGCTTCGGCCAAACGGCCGTGGGCGGCAATTTTTTGATCCACCGTCAACGTGCTGCATTCGATAACGATTTGCCCCGCCCGGTCATGTTCCGAGATGCCGTCGATGACGGCGTCCAAGGCACCGGCACTTGGTAGCGACGTGATAATCACGTCCGCATTGGCGGCAACCTCGGTGACGGAGGCGGCCGCATCAAGACCGGTGTCATCCAAGGCCGCCATGCAATCGGGGTTCAGGTCGAAACCCGATACCTTAAATTGCCTTTCCAGCAATAGTCTTGCGATATTGCCCCCCATGGGGCCGAGGCCGATAACGCCGACGGTCATGGTCATGAGTTGGGTCCTCCCTTGATTTCAATTATTCGACATGGGCGAACAAATCCTCGCCCAGGATTTTTCGTTGTTCGGCCAACAGCGGCCCAACGGCAGCCTTGAAGGCGGCGCGTTCGGTATCGGTTAAATGCACGATTTCGTTTTCGGCCGGGTCTACTTTTTCCAGGATGTCGGCATCTTCGGCCTGGGCCAAATCACGTTGCGCCGCCGTCGCCACCACCATGCCCTCGGTAACGGCATCGCGGACGGCTTGCGGCCAGGATTCAAACTGGGCGTTGTTGGCCAGCACCAGGACCATGCCGTAGAAATGCCCCGACAGCGTGATATGACGATGGTAGTGGTTGGTGCCGAAATTAAAGGTGTTGGTGAGGGGGTTTTCCTGCGCATCGATACGCCCCGATTTCGCCGCCTCGACCAGGTCGGCGACGTCAACGAAGGTGGGCTCGAACCTCAACAGGCGGAAGGTCTGTTGATGCAGCTCGCTGGACATGGTGCGAATGGAAAGCCCGGCGCAATCATCGGGGCCATGGATGGCGCGCACTCCGTTGGTGAAATGCCGAAACCCATTGTCCCAGAAACCCAGCACCCGCATCCCGGTGTTTACACGGAATTTGGCCTTTAGCAAATCACCCAAGGCGCCATCCAGCGCGGCATAGACCTTGGCCCGGTCCTCGATCACGAAAGGCAGGTCGAAGATGCCCAGTTCCGGCACTTTGTCAGCCAAATAACTGGATGCGAAATAGCACATGGAAAGGTCACCGGCATCGACCATGGCCGGCAAGTCAAAAGCCTTAATGCCCCGGGTCGCCACCATGTTGCCGTCCATCTCGAAATTGACGGCGCCTGAGAGACGGTCGCTCAATTCCCGGCCCAGAACCTCGGCTGCCTGATTGTGTACGGATGCGGGCGGCTGATAGCCGCCTAGGGTGATAGTTGAGGGATTCAATATTTGGCCCTTCGGTAACGTGGTTAGAACAGCAAGTTTGGCAGGTATGTGGCGATTTCCGGGAAATTGATGATCACAACCATGGCCATTAGCATGATGATCCAATAGGGTGTCGAACTTTTGAATATGGTCATCACGTTCATATCCGGATCGAACTCCTGGATCGACGACTTCACCGTATACACCAGCAGCCCGAATGGGGGCGTCAGCAACCCGGCCTCGATGGCGATAATGCCGATGATGGCGAAGGCGATGGGGTCGTACCCCAGTTTGACGGCGATGGGGGCGAAGATGGCCGCCGTCAGCAGCATGATGGAAATCGAATCGATAATCATGCCGAGCGCGAACCAGATCAACACCATGACCGAAATAATCATCCAGGGCGCCATGCCTGACTCTAAGAAAACGCCTTCGATGGCGTTGGCCAAGCCGGTCATGGCCAGCGTCCTGGAATACAGCGACGCGGTCACAAGCAGCAACAGGATCGGGGCAGAGGTCCGCCCCACCGACAGAATGGAATCGATAATATCGCGGAAGCGCATGCCCTTGATAATGCCCAGCGCCAGGCCGATCAGGGCGCCGGCGCCGGCGCCTTCGGTGGGCGTGAAAACTCCGAACCAGATACCGCCCAGGACGGCGACAATGACAATGATGATACCGGCGAGGCTAATCAGGAATTGGGCGGTCGAGACTTCATCCTCCTCTGCCGCCCCGTTTTCCACCGCCACGGCAGCCCTCGTACCGCCGCCGACGACCTCTGGTTTGATTAGCGCGAAGATAAAGATGTAAATGATAAACAGGCTCGCCAACAGCAAGCCGGGCAAGATTCCGGCGGCGAAGATCTGGCCGATGGATTGTTCGGTGAGGATGCCCCAGACGATCATCAGCACCGAGGGCGGGATCAGCATGCCGAGGCAGCTCGACCCCGCGACCGCGCCCAAGGCGAAGCCTTTGTGATAGCCATAGCGTTTCATTTCCGGATAGGCGATGCGCGAAAAGGCGGCGGCGGATGCGATGCTGACGCCGGTGACGAAAGAGAACAGCGCATTGCCGATCACCGTGGCGATGGCCAGACGGCCGGGAATTTTGTGCAGCAGACGGTTGATGCCCCGATAGACGTCGGTGATGGTTCCCGACTTGCCGATGAATTCCCCCATCAGCATAAACAAGGGAATAACGGCGAAAACATAGGCACGGATGGCTTCGTAAGCCGTTGCCGCCAACATTCTTTGGACCGTATCGAAGGCGTGGGCGTCGGCGCCGGTGACGAGAAAAATGCCCAGCGCGCTGGTTATGCCCAGCGCGATGGCGATATGGACACCGATGGCGACCAGGCCGATCAGACTGACAACCAGCAAAACGGCGGTATTTACTTCAAACACGGATACATTCTCGATTATTTCTAGTCGCGGTTAATGGGAGGCGTCGTCGGGGACTTCTGAATCCAACATTTCCGGGCTAAATACGTCGATATAAGCCATCACCAGGTAATTGATCATGGCCACGCCGCTGCCGATAAGCACCGTCCAACGGGCTGGCCAGGAGGCGACCTGCCGCGCGCCTTCGCCTTCGTATTCACCCTCGACGTAGGACAGGATGCTTTCCTCCCAGCCACCGGTGATGATCATCAGGAAGAAGACCGCGCCGAGCAAATAGCCGATAGCCAGCAATGCCCGCTGCACCTTAACCGGCAGATGGGTGACCAGGAAATCCGCCTTCAGCATGGAGCGCGAACGAATGGCGTAGCCAGCCTGCAGGAAGACGATAATAACGATGGAAGCGGCGACTATTTCGGCGGTGCCGTCGATCGGCGAGTCGAAAACGTACCGGCCGACGATGTTCGCCATCACCAGAAACGCGAGCCCGAAAGCCCCGGCCGCCGCGACAACCATCAGAAATTTAGACAGACGATCGCTAAATGCAATGATCGACATCTTATTTCCTTTTTTATAAATGTCGTTTGAAAATAAAGTAATGAAAATAAAGTAAAAAAATTACCGGCTGAAATCCATGGAATGCGGTTTTCAGCCGGTAAGAATAGTGTGATCTACGATTCGTTATCTAAGTCGTTTATTTGACGACGTAACGCACCGGCCATTTGTAGCCAACCTCTTCGGCGGCATCCAAGGTCGCGTTCAGGATTGCCTTCGCCGGCCAGCCTTTCTTCTCCATTTCATCGGCGTGCTTTTGCGGCCAATGGGCCAGTTTTTTCGCCCAATCGAGACGGACGGAGGCAGGCAGGTCGCTCACCGTAATGTTCTTGCGCAGCCAATCCATGTCTTTCTTGTAGCCGATTTTGTTGAATTCGCCGGTCTTGACGGAATAGAGGTCGGCGATCTCCTGGATGATCGGCTTAACGTCCGCCGGCAGGCTTGCCCAATAGCGGTTGTTGACCGTCAGGCCGTGCCAGGTGATGGAGCCGAAGCCGATGGTGGTGTAGTACTTGCCGACTTCATGCAGCTTGAACACCGGGCCCCAGGCGCTGGGGAACATGATGCCGCCTTCGGCGACGCCGGTCTTGATTTTCTGGTACCAGCCGGGAAGCCCGTCGGTAACCGCAATAATGCCCATGCCGGCCTGCTTCATCCAGTTGAGGTTGAGCCCGGCGCCGAGAATCTTATGACCCTTAAGGTCAGCGGTCGTTTTCCAGGGGAAATTGGTGCCCAGGTTGTAGCCGCCGTCACCGATGATGGCGAGTAGGGTCTGGTCATATTTCTGGAAATGCGATTTAAGGCGCGGGAATTTCTTGTAAATCTTGTTGGCGATGGCGACGCTTTTCACCGGATCCATGGTGCCGAAGGGCAGCATGATCTGGAACGCGTGCATCGGCAGCTTGGAAGCCTCGAAACAGTAGCAGAAACCACCGATATCGAGGACGCCGTTCTGCACCCCTTCGAAAACGTCGAACACCTTGACGATAGAACCGCTGTAGCCTTCGATGTATTTAACCTTGTGGCTGGTTTTGGCTTCGATCGCCTTCTTCAGTTCGGGCTGAAAGAAATTTTTCATTAGGCCTGCATAAACGACCGTCGGCGGATGGCCCGATCCGATCCGGATGGTAATGGTGTGGTCGGCTTTCGCCGTCGTGCCGCCCATGAACGCGCCGGCGGCCAATGCCATCACGCCGATAAAAGTGGTGGTTAGCTTTTTCATTGAAGTCCTCCCTAGAGTTTTTGTTTCGGGGGTTACCTAAAATACCGTGAATATCCGGACGGTGCCCCCACGCCTTATAGGATTAGTGTGGTGTTTCTAGGGCGTAAATAGGCTCGCCGCCACAAAATCCTCGTTTAAAGCTAAGATGGTAGAGGCTAGCAGATAATGAAGAAAATTCCAATTTCTACTTTATTTATGCGTGAAATGAATAATTGGAATATGAATTTTCCTGTTAGGGGAAAGCCGTTACCATGCGTCCTCTAACCGCTTAAAAGGGAAAGAAAAAATGAGTAAATCTGTCGTTGGGATGATCGGTTTAGGGATCATGGGTTCGGCCATGTCCGCCAATTTAATGAAAGATGGATTTACGGTGGTCGGCTACGACGTTGCCGACGATTGCGTTCAGGCGCACGTAAAGCGCGGCGGTGTCGGCGTCACCTCGATCAAGGAACTGGCCCGGGCGGCGGAATTCATTTTTACCTCGCTTCCCAGCGTTGCCGCCTTCGATGCGGTAACCCAGGGTGATGATGGACTGTTGGCGGTCACTGGCGCGACACCGATCATCATCGAGACCAGCACCCTGAAAATCGGTGACAAGCAACGCGGTCATGACGCCTTGCAGGACGCGGGCATGGTGATGCTGGATTGTCCGCTCAGCGGCACCGGCGCCCAGGCCAGGACCAAGGACTTGGTCGTTCTCGCCAGCGGCGACTTGGCGAGTTATGAGCGCACTGTGCCGGTATTAGAAGGAATGTCCCGATCCAACCATTACGTCGGTGAATTCGGAAATGGCAGCAAAATGAAGTTCATCGCAAACCTTCTGGTCGCCATCCACAATGCCTCGACCGCAGAAGCCTTGGTTCTTGGCATGAGGGCCGGTCTTAAGCCAGAGGATATCTTCAAGGTCATCACCGATGGCGCCGGCAACTCGCGGATGTTTGAAATTCGCGGCCCGATGATGGTCGCAAACGACTACGACGACGCCACCATGAAGAATTCCGTTTGGCAGAAAGATATGCACATCATCGCTGAATTTGCCCGGTCCATGGATTGCCCGACGCCCTTATTTTCAAGCACAGAGGCACTTTACAACGCGGCTATGGAGCAAGGACTGGAGGCCAAGGACACAGCCTCTATCTGCGCCGTTATGGAAGCCATGGCCGGCCTGCCGGAAAGAAAATAATCGGTCCAAATCTGAAGAATTAGGGCTGTCTGAAAGGGCGGCGTGTCGGTACGATTACTAAAATTAATTTATGAGAAACCCCCAGCAAGGACGATTGATAAAAACTAATGAGCAAATTCGAAACCATTGATATACACGCACATTTTTACCCCGAAAGTTACATGAGACTGATCGAAGCGGAAGGCGCCGAACATGGCGTCAGCTGCTCCTACGACGATCCGGGCGGGCCGGTCCTTGATGTCGGGGGGGTAAAATCCCCGCCCTTGGAGAGTCGCTACATCAATATTGATGACCGGGTCGCCTCCATGGATGAAATGGGCGTCGATGTGCATTGCCTTTCCTTGACCCAGCCGATGCTGTATTGGGCGCCACCCGATCTGTCGCAACGGCTATGCGTGGCCTATAACGATGCCTGTGTCGAAGCGCACGAAGCCTATCCGGATCGCATTCTCGGGCTTGCCATCCTTCCCATGCAGGAACCGGAAATGGCGCTCAAGGAACTTGAACGGGTTAAGTCGTTACCGGGAATCCGGGGTGTCTACATGGCCACTCGCGTTCTCGACATGGAACTGTCCGACCCCTCGTTCTTCCCGGTCTATGAAGCCATCGAAGACCTGGGAATGACCATTTTCCTGCACCCGATCAAGGTCGTCGATCCCAGCCGCCTCAAACAATTCTATCTGACCAATTTTATCGGCAACCCCACCGAATCCGCCATTGCCGCGTCGCATTTGATTTTCGGCGAAGTCCTCGACCGCTTTCCACAACTGACGTTCTGCCTGCCCCACGCCGGCGGCACCTTCCCCTGGCTGATCGGCCGCATCACCCATGGCTGGGGCGTGCGGGAGGAATGTAAGCACCTGAAAACGCCGCCGGTCGATTATTTGCGCCGTTTTTATTACGACACCATCACCCATGCCCATCCCGCGCTTGAGTATTTAATCAATCTTGTCGGGCCGGACCGGGTGGTGCTGGGCAGCGATTTTTGTTTCGACATGTCCTACGACCGGCCAGTGGAAATTGTCACCGAACATGCGGGCCTGAGCGAAGACGACCAGGCGCTGATACTCGGTGGAAATGCCAAGCGCCTACTCGGCATATGATCTCCGTCAGTTCAGCCCATGTCCAAGGTTAGCCTCAACGTAAACGGTCACGAGCATCACCTCGACGTCGATGAAAAGACGCCGTTGATTTATGTGCTCCGCAACGATCTTGGACTGAAAGGGCCGAAGCTCGGGTGCGGGTTGGAACAATGCGGCGCCTGCATGGTCCTGGTCGACGGCAAGTCGGAATTTTCCTGCTCGACCCCGGTGGCGGCGTTTGAGAACCGCGCCATCACTACCATCGAAGGCATCGGCACGGCGGAAAATCTACACGTGCTGCAACAGGCCTTCGTCACCGAGCGCGCCGCGCAATGCGGGTATTGCATTCCGGGCATGATCGTGGCGGCAAAGGCACTGTTGGACGCGAACCCCGATCCCAACGAAGAAGAAATCTGTGAAGCGTTGTCCGATAATCTCTGCCGGTGCGGCACCCATGCGCGGATCATCAAGGCGGTCTTGCGGGCGGCCCAGGAGATCCGCGGATGACGCTATCGTCGAGTTTTTCCAATAATCCGGACCTGGACTCGTGGCTGCACATTCATGCCGACGGGCGGGTTACGGTCTACACCGGCAAGGTTGAAATTGGCCAGAAGCTGACCACGGCTTTTGCCGTGATCGCCGCCGAGGAGCTTGATGTCGACCTGGACCGGATCACCGTCCAAACCGCCGACACCGCCCTATCACCGGCCGAGGGTTATACCTCCGGCAGCATGTCCATGGAAAACAGCGGCACCGCCATCCGTCAGGCCACCGCCGAAGCCCGCCGGGTGCTGCTTGAACTGGCGTCCGAAAAATTGGGGGAGCCGGTAGAGACCCTTACCGTCACCGACGGTGACGTCGGCGGGGAACATACCAATCAACACGTGTCCTATTGGGATCTCATGGGCGATAAGCAGTTCGATAGGGAAGTCACCGATGGGGCAACGCCGAAAAACCCGGACCAATACCGGTTGATCGGAAATCCGATTTCCGCCAAGGGGATCGATGGCCTTGTCACGGGCGCCATGGCTTTTGTTCATGACATGGAACTGCCCGGCATGGTTCACGCCAGGGTGGTGCGGCCGCCCAGGTATCATGCGGGGCTCAAAGAACTGGACGAAGCGCCGGTGCGGGCTATGGCCGGCGTTATCGAGGTCGTCCGCGACGGATCCTTCTTGGCGGTAATCTGTGAGCGCGAGGAACAGGCGGTGTGGGCGGCAGCCAAGCTGGCCGGTCTGGCGGTATGGGACGACAAAAACGCGTTACCGTCGGCGGATATATTCGAGCAACTGAAAAACAATCCCCGCGAAAGCTTTCCCCTTGCTGATGGTGTTCCCCAGGATATCCCGGTGCAATCGCCCGAAACGCCGGCGAAGGCCGCCGCCACCCTCTCGTCCACCTATCAGCGGCCCTATATCATGCATGGCTCGATCGGGCCGTCGGCGGCCTTGGCGTGTTTTAAGGATCAAGGGTTAGAGGTTTGGTGCCATTCGCAAGGTGTGTTTCCGCTACGCCAAGCGATGGCTGGGGTTCTCGCCATGCCGGAGGAGTCCATTCGTGTCAGCCATGTTCCGGGGGCCGGGTGTTATGGCCACAACGGCGCCGATGATGTCGCCCTCGATGCCGCCTTGGCGGCGCGCGCCATACCGGGCCGCCCGGTGTTACTGAAATGGGAACGCGCCGACGAACACGGCTGGGAACCTTACGGCCCGGCCATGCAAATGGACGTTCAGGCGAGCCTCGATGACGAAGGCCGGATTCTGTATTGGAGCCACGAGACCTATAGCGACAGCCATATGGGGCGTCCTGCGGATCATGGCGAACACTCGCGCCTGCTGGCGTCCTGGCATCTAGAAAATCCGCGCACCCCACCCATTCCACAGCCTAATATGGGGTTCCAATCCGGTATCCACCGCAACGCCGATCCCATTTACGATTTTCCCGACCGCCGCATTGTCAAACACATGGTCCGGGAACTGCCGCTCAGGACCTCGTCGCTGCGTTCCCTGGGCGCCTACGCGAATGTCTTCGCTATTGAATCATTCATGGATGAGCTCGCCCATGAAAGCGGCGCCGACCCACTGGAATTCCGCCTCAAGCATCTCACCGATGAACGGGCCCGCGTTGTGTTGGAGGCCGCCGCGACCCACGCCGCGTGGGGCGCCGTGGACCGCGAAGACGGACATGGCCGGGGCATTGCCATGGCGCGATATAAAAACCAAAAGTGTTTTGCCGCCGTGGTCATGGACCTCAGCGTCGATGATTTTGGCGCGATTACGTTACATCACGCGGTGATCGCCGCCGACGCCGGCCAAGTCGTCGATCCTGAGGGGCTTAGGAATCAGCTCGAAGGCGGCTTGATCCAGTCCGCCAGTTGGACGCTCAAGGAAAAGGTGGACTTTGACGGCGGTGGTGTTCTCAGCCGCGATTGGGAAAGCTATCCGATTCTGACGTTCCCGGAAGTGCCGACCATCGAAACGGTGCTGATCGACCACCCGGACCAACCCTTCCTCGGCGCCGGTGAGGCCACCCAGGGCCCGACGGCGGCGGCCATCGGCAACGCCATATTTGATGCCATCGGGTTGCGGTTACGCCGGCTGCCGCTGACCCAGGACCGGGTGCGCGAAGCCGCCGCGGAAGGGTAGACCCCCCTTAGGATGAAGCGAGGCGTTTTTCTTCGCCCAAATACCAATCGAGGATTTCCTCGCCGGTCATCATGACCACACCGGGCCGGTCCTGGATGTGCTCGTATATTTGTTTCAGATAGCCGATGCGGTGCGGCACGCCGGACAAATACGGATGCATGCTGATCGCCATCACCCGGGTGATGGTCTCGCTTTCCGTATAGAGCTGGTCGAACTGATCGACGGTGCGCTTAAGCATAGCGTCGGACGGCCGGTTCTGTAGGGAGAAGATGGGGATGTCGTTTGTTTCGACGCTGTAGGGAACCGAAATCATCGAGCCGCTTTTGGTGTCGATCCGGCAGGGTTGATCGTCGAGCACCCAATCGGCGACGTACTCGATGCCTTCCTCGGCGAGGATGTCGATGGTGTCTTCGGTTTCGGTCAGGCCGGGGCTTTCCCAGCCGCGCGGTGGCTTGCCGGCGAATTTTTCGATGGCCTCCATGGTGCGGCGGATGGCGTCGCGCTGATCGTCGAGATGATGCATGGGACCCTGGACAAACCCGTGGCCCATGAACTCCCATTCGGCGTCCTTGGCGGCGTCGGCGATACGTGGATAATTATCGCAAACAATGCCGTTCAGGGCCAAGGTCGGGGTGACGCCGAGGCCTGTCAGGAGTTCATGAATCCGCCAGAACCCGACCCGCATGCCGTATTCATGCCAAGACCAGTTGGGCAGGTCCGGCAACAGCGGCTTGCCCATGGGCGGCGGCAGGACCGTACGCGGTTGGGCCTTGGTGCTGTCCCAGTTCTCGACGTTGACGATGGTCCACACCGCCATGCGGGCGCCATCGGGAAGCTGAAGTTTGGGTCGGTCGATGATGGCCGAAAAGGACACACGGTCCTTAAAAGTCGTCATTTTTTCCTCCGCAGTGTTGGCCGCCATCATAATCGTTTTTTGTGCGTTGCTCACGTTTGATTGATAATTACGGCCTGGAAAGCAATCCGCCGATGATTTAAAACGGGGACAACCAATGACGGTATTCCCCAGGGAGAGAACCATGCCAAGAATTCGCTACATCGAAGAAGACGAAAAAACGGAAGAGGCCAAGGCGCTGATTGCGCAGTCTGAAGAAAGGGGCGCGCCGGACCCCCGCGTGGTCAGCATCATGGTCCGCACCAAGGCCGGCGTTGCCTGGGTCAAATATTGGAATTCGCTTCTTTATGACGGCATTTTGCCGCATACCCTGAAGGAACTGTGCCGCATCCAGATGTCGATGGAGACCCGCTGCGGCTACTGCTCCACGGTGCGCTCTAAGGTCGCCAAGACAGAGGGACTGGAAGAGCAAAAGGTCGCCCAGTTGATTAACTATCAGACCAGCGACGTTTTTTCTGATCGGGAAAGGGCGGCGATCCACTATGCGACGCTGTTTAAGACCGGTGACGATGGTGTCGATTCCGAAAAGGTATATGACGATCTTCGGGAGCTTTTCAGCGAAGAGGAAATCATCGAGCTCGGCCTGTTTTGCGCCGAGACCGACGGCGCCGGAAAGTTAGTGCGCTCGTTTAAGGTCTTGAGTTGGGAAGATGCCTGCGAAATCAATCCCCTCCTGCTCGACGTCGAGGAAGCCGACAAGGACGTCGCCTAGCCTATTAGCAACGCCGCGCGGCCAGTGACGGCGCCGTTTTCCACTTGTTCATGCAGGGCTTCGGCATCTTCCAGCGGGCGGATATCGGTGACCAGCGGCCAGATTTCGCCGCGGGCGACCAAATCTAGGGCGTCGAGAATTTCCGAACGGGTGACGTAGCGGCTGCCCAGCAGGTCTTGTTCCTTGAGCAGCATGGCGTGGGAATCGACCTTAAAATTCTCCCCGGCGCCGCCCAACGTCACTAACCGGCCGTGGTTTCCTAACGCCGCCGCGCCGGCTTCCAGGGTCGAGGCGGCGGAAACGAAATCGACGACGACATCGACGCCGTTGCCCCCGGTTAAATCCAACAACGCTTCGGTGACGTTGCCTTGGGACGCATCAATACATTCATCGGCACCGGCGTCGCGGCAGGCATCAAACTTATCGGTGGCGATATCGATGGCGATGACCCGGGCGAGCGCCCACTTGGCCATCATCAGCATGTGGATGCCGACACCTCCGCCGCCGCCGATGACGGCGACTGATTCGCCGGCTTTGACGCGGGCGCGTTTCAACACCTTCAACGGCGTCGCGACGGCATCGACGATAACGCCGATTTCGGCCGGATGCGCCTTATAGTCCAAGCCTTCGGGCAGCTTCAGGAAAATATGGGCCGGCAGCTTGATATATTCGGCATAGCCGCCGTCGCAATTTTTCCCCACATTGCCGCCGGTGTTTTCACACAGCGGTTCCAGGTTCGCGATACACCAGCGGCAATGGCCGCAGTTGAGGTAGTAATACGCGGTCACCGGGTCGCCGACTTTGATGCCAGTGACACCGGTGCCGACGGCGACGATTTCGCCGGTGATCTCATGGCCGATGACACGCGGAAATTCCGCCGGCATGCGCCCGGCCTTGATGTGTTGAATGGTCAAGCCAGAGCCACACGCCAGCACACGGGCGACGGCTTCGCCGGGGCCGGGTTCCGGATCGGGAAGGGTTTCCAAGACGAACGGCGTATTCGCCGCCTTCAACACCATGGCTTTCACGGGCGTTCTCCCATCAGTACATAAAATTGGCGGACTTCAGCAGCAACGTCCGGTTGACGCCGTCAGAATGCAGGAACGCGGCGGCGTCGCGAAGCAGTTTTTCAAACCCCACATCGCGCATATAGCCATAGCCGCCGTGGATTTCAGATGCCCAGGTGACTACCTTCCAGGCGGCTTGCGAGGCGAACACCTTGGGCAGGGTGCCCAAGGTCTTGTCCCAACCCTGGTCTTGGTTGTCGGCGGACCAGGCGGCGCGGTGGATATAGGTGCGCGAAACATCGTTGAGCATGCGCATCTCGGCCAATTGGGCGCGGATGCCGTCGTGCTCAATAATAGGCTTGCCGCCCTGGTTCCGGATCTTGGCCCATTCGAGCGCCCGTTCATAGGCGGTAACGGCGACTCCCAATACGGTGGCCGCCGCGTAGGTGTTGCTTTGCGGAAAAAACTGCGCCAGTACGTTAAAGCCGTCACCGACGGTACCGACAACGTTTTCATCGGCGATAAAACAATCGGTAAAAACCAGCTCGGCATTGTTGGCCAGCCGTTCACCCATCTTGTCGTGGACATGACCGATGGAAAATCCCGGGGTGTCGCGCTCGATCAGGAAACAGGTGCTGCCTTCGGCCAGGCCCTTGCTTTTTTCCGTCTGTACAAAAACCAAATAAATCCCGGACCGGTTGCCGTTGGAAATGAAGTGCTTCATACCGTTGATGACCCAACCGCCCTCGGTTTTTTCCGCCGCGGTGCGAAACGGGCTGGGATGGGGCAGAAAATAGTTGGAAGCGGTTTCCGGTTCGGTAATGCCGATGGCGAGAAGGCCGCGGGGGTCATCCCGGAATATTGGGACATAGCGATCGCGTTGTTCCGGCGTTGTCGCTTTTTGCAACACTTGCGCCAGCTTCAGGGTTTGGGCCATGACCACGGCAATGCCCATGTCGGCCTTGGCCAGTTCCTCGATGACCATGGCGGTGGTCAGGCTGTCGGCGCCGATGCCGCCCCACTCTTCGGTCAGCGTCATGGTGCGGATGCCGGCCGCGTCGGCGGCTTCGACGATGTCCCAGGAAAAGCAATCGGCCGGGTCGTCGCGGCGGTCCAGTTCGGCCGCCACCGGGGCGACCACCGCCTCGTTGAAACGGCGCACGGTCTCAAGAATCGCGCGTTGATCTTCGGTTTCAACAAAAATACTGCTCATCCCCGATCTCCATTAATCCGACGATCACTTAATCGACTGTCAGGTTTTATACTCCATGCAATAGGAAAGAGGGCATAGAAAAACCAGGGAGTGAACCGTCATTCGGTTTTGTAAACTTAAAAACTTACGGGTTATGGTGATCCAAGACTTCGCCTCGGCCAGGGTAATCCTTGTCGAGCACAAATTTTACCGCGTTTAAAACATCCGTAAAACTAGGACGGGCGAAGGGCATGGTTTGCACGGAACCAAAAAAGAGATCGCCATTCGATCGCACCATATAGAGAGCCGCCTCACTGAACAAATCAGGTTCCTCAATCCCTGCCCCCGTCATGCCCCGGCCGGTCGAAATATAAAGTCCCCATTCCCGCGCTTTATCCAGATCGAGGTTATATCCGAAGGAGACGTTCTCCACTTTCCATTCTGTCGGTGTTTGTTCAGCCCGTTCTTTACCGTCGGAACTGATGGCTACCACCTCAACGCCGGTGGCGTTAAAATCCGCTAACTTTCGATCCAGGTCGCGCAAATAGTTGCTACAAATCGGGCAATGCAGGCCCCGATAAAAAACGATCAAGGTGAAATGTTCGGGAGATTGATCCGCTAATTTCCAAGTCCCTCCCCCGACGAGAGGAACCTCAAGCGATGGGACCGGTTGACGTGGAAACAAGGTCGCTGGTGCAGTCATGGGCATTCCTTATAAAAAGAGGATGTGAGAAAAAGAATGGAAAATTAGTATCGCATGTTAATCGATCAACCCCCAAAACCGGGAATCACTTCGGTGTGATACTCGGACACTATTTCCACAATCGATCGCTGGCGATGCCGGCACCCTCGGCCATTGCCCGGAACTTGGCCATCACCACGGATGGATAAACCGCTCTCCGTCCGGCGTAGGTGCCAAAGCCGCAATCGGAGCCGGCCAGCACCCTCTCGCGCCCGACGATGTCGGCATAACGGCAGATACGCTGGGCGACCAATTGGGGGTGCTCGACGAAATTGGTGGTCGAGTCGATGACACCGGGGATCAAAACCTTGTCGTCTGGAATCTTCGCCGCCTTCCAATCCTCCCATTCGTGCTCGTGCCTGGGGTTTGCGCCTTCAAACAGAAGGGCCTGGGGGCGCGCCTTGCACAGCAACCCGATCAGCCGCGCCACCGGGATATCGTGGGTGTGCGGCCCGGCGTAGTTGAGCCAGCAGATATGCATACGCATCGCCTCGGGCGGGATATCAGCGGTAGCCGCGTTGAGCGCCTCGATGCTTTTCTCGGCGTCGGCCAGGAACTCATCCTCGGTCCAGTCCTGATGATCGGTGTGGCGGCTTCCGGCGAGATCGGGGCAGTCTAGCTGTAGGACGAAACCGCATTCGTGGATGGCATTGTATTCCGGGCGCATCGCCTCAATCAGGTTCTCGCGGTATTCATCGCGGCTCGGGTAAAAGGCGTTTGGAACATAGTTGGCCAGGCAGCCCGGCGAGGCCGAGTTCATGAAGACATCGTGAGGGCCTGCGGCCGCCGTCGCCGATTTGAGGTTGGCGATGTCGCGCTCGAGGGGGGCATGGTCGGCATAGGCAACCGGGCCATTGCAAACCGTCGCCTGCATCAGTTCCGGCCCGCCACCGCCCAGCGGCGCCGCCTCCATTTCGGGGAAATCCTGGATGTCGCGAGGGGTCTTGCGGCCTGGAACGCCGGTTCCGTCCGTTGCGCCAAGACCGGTCAATCGGTGTTTGGCATAGATGTTATAGGCCATTTTGCTCATTTCGCCGTCGCTGACCACATCGATGCCCGCCTCGACCTGGTCTTTCACCAACTGTTTGACGGCCTCGGCGGTCCGGGCGTGAAGAGCAACTGTGTCGACCGGCTCTCCCCGGTCCTCCTTTCCCAGCATTTCGAGCAGATCGTCGGGCCGGGGCAGGCTGCCGACATGGGTGGTGAGAATTCGTTCGCTGCTGAGCTTCATGGTGACTTCCGTTTGGCTGAATTTGTCTTAACGGCATTTCCCAGCGATCATCTGGCCCCAACGTTGATCCCAGTTTCTCAGGCAAGCGCCGGTAAAAAAAAGGACGGCCGGAGTACCGGCCGCCCTAATCAATCCCGCTTAAGCACTAAATCGCTATTTTATGACGTAATCGACCGGGAATTTATGGCCGTCGTCTTTTTGCATCTGAATATAAGCGCGCATGATGGTCGGCATGTCGATGCCCTTTTTCTTTTTCACCGCTTGGGCGCGCTCGTTCGGCCAATCTTTCAATTCCTCGGCCCAGGCCTTCTTGGCGGCGGGGTCGATTGTCTTGATTATGACGCCCGCTTCCTTGAGCTTTTGGATGCCCCAATCATGATCCTTCATGCCGGAGGCCATGGAGTGGGTGGTGAATTCCTTGGCGACCTCGTCGATGATCTTGACGACTTCCGGCGGTAATTTCCCGCGCGTTTTCAAGTTCATGGTCAGGGCAATTTGCACGACCGCGCCGAAGTCGGTGATGGTGTAATAGCCGCCTTTGGTGGCTTCGTGCAGTTTCAGCTTATAGTCGGTGTCCGGGAACAGGACGATGCCCTCGCCGACACCGGTCTGCAACTGTTGGGCAGCGGTCGGAATCGTCGTGCGGACTGGAATACCGCCTTTGACCCACGGCAGGTTGGGGCCGGCGGCGAGGATTTTGTGCCCCTTCAGATCCTCGAACTTGTCCCAATTAAAAGCCGTCAGCAGGCCGTAATTATTGAAGCCGGACAGGCCAATCAATTTTTGATTGTAGCGCCCTTCTAAGTCCTTAGCGATGTCCGGGAACTTCTCGACGAGGCGGGAAAATTGTTTGATGGTCTTGTTGCCGTCGGGCTCGCCAAACGGGATGAAGTAGTTCAGGTTCAAGGCCATGGCTTTGTCGTCGTCGAAACAGACGCACCAGCCGCCGATGTCCAGACGACCGTCTTGCACGCCTTCCAGCGTGTCGAAAACCTTAACCACCGTGCCGGCGTAATGTTCCTTGAATTTAATTTTATATTTTGTTTCCTTGGCGACCCGCGCGACAACCTTGGGCGCAAAGAATTTACTCATTTCCTTCACATAGGTGATGAATGGCGGGTGGCCGGAGCCCATCCGCAGGGTAATATTGTTGTCTTTGATGGAAAGGGCGTTGGCGGAATTTCCGACGACCAATGCCGCCGCGGTGATGCCCAGGACACCGAGTTTTAGAATTATATTTTTCATTTAGATTACCTCCCAACCAAGAATTTAAGTGAACTGTTCTTACCGATATCTCCCGACCCTAATGTCGATGAATTCTGCGAGTCAAGGCGATCTTGGCCCCACTCCCGAGATTCAATGTCGGGGTAACCGAAACGGCCTTATCCGGCCTTATGGAAATGGCGCCCATTAACGAATTCGTGACGGGCTATATCATCATTGACGGCAACCAGGTCGCGACCCCCGGGAAAGCCCAAATAATGAGCATGACTGCCAGCATCAGAATCCAATAGGGCACCGATCCCCTGAATATTTCGGCCAGGGTGACGGATTTGTCCTCCACGGCTCCCTTGACCGTGTAGACCAGCAACCCGAAAGGTGGGGTTAGCAGGCCCGCTTCAATGACCAGGATACCGAAGATGCCGAAGGCGATGGGATCGAAGAACCCCTGGGTCAACGGTGCGAAGATCGGCACGGTGATCAGGATGATGGAGATGGAATCCAAGATCATCCCCATGACCAGCCAAATTAAGATGATCACCACAACGATACCAACATTGCCAAGCTGGTAGGTGGCGAATGTTTCCCGGATCAGCTCGGACATGCCGGCCGCCTCCATGAATTTCGCGTACATATTGGCGGTCAGCAAAAGAAACATAATGGGGGCGGCCGCTTTGGCTGATTCAACCACCGCAACCGCAATATCCTTGATCCGCATGCCTTTAATAATGCCGAGGATCATGGCGCCCATCGCGCCGACGCCCCCGGCTTCGGTCGGCGTGAACAATCCGCCCCAAATGCCGCCCAAGACCAGGAGGATCAAGGCGCCGATCCCGGAACCGCTGGCGATTTCGGCACGGCTTAAGCCCTCTTTATCGGCCTCGTCGAGGTATTTTGGCGCCAGTTCCGGATTCATCGTCGTCTTAACGCCGATATAAACCATGAAGAACCCAGCCAGGATCAAGCCGGGAATCGCACCGGCAATGAATAGCGCGGCGATGGATTTTTCGGCGACGATGCCCCAGACGATCAACAGGACGCTGGGCGGGATAATCATGCCGAGACACGCGCTGCCGGCCACCGCGCCCAAAGCGAAGGTACGGTCGTATCCGTGATGGCGCATCTGCGGATAGGCGATGCGGCTGAAGGCGGCGGCGGCGGCGATGCTGACGCCGGTGACCGCCGCGAAGACCGCGTTTCCGGCAACCGTGGCAACGGCCAGCCGGCCGGGGATCGCCTTCAATCCGTGATTAATGAGTTTATAGAGATCGCGCGCCGACCCCGATTTGTTGACAAAATCCCCAAGCAGCATGAACAACGGAATGGTCGCGAACACCGCGCTCCGCAAATACTCGTAGGCGACACTGCCCAGGCCTTTCAGGGCGATGTCGAAACCGTCGGCGAATTCGCCGTCGATGCCGCCAAAGACCAGCACGTTGCCGATCAGTGCCGTCATGGCGAAGGCGAAGGCGATATGAACGCCAACGATGATGCCGACAAACATAATTGCGAACATCAACAGCATCAGGGCGTTTTGGTCGAATTCCATTTATTTTCTCCAAGACCCTGTCGCGCCAGGCCTCAGCCGATTCCTTGGGAAATTGAATACGGCAATCATTATTCGCCAGCCGATTCAGTGGAATCCGAAACAAAATCTTGCGGCCGGGACACCGATTGATAGATCAGCAAGGAGCACACACCAACGGCGATAATGCTGACGAAAACGACCAGCGAGCGAATTGGATAAACGGGGATGTTGACGATGCCTGAGCCTTCCTGCTCGAGAATCTCCCAGGCTTCGATCATGTTGGGCCACCCGCCAATAGCAATACTGAGAAACAACAGCCCGGCCAGGAAATAGGACAACGCGTCGACAAACCCCTTACCCCGGGTCCCCAACATATCGAATACGATCGTTGTGCGTAACGAATTGCGGTTCAAAATCGACAACGGCAGTTGAAGAAATAAGATTGACAGCACCGAATTGGCCACGATTTCGTTGGTGCCGTGAAATGGCGCGGAAAATAATTCCCGGCCGACGACATCGTAGAGAATGAGGAGCGCCACGGAAAACAGCCAAGCAGCCGAGAAAACATTCAACCACTTTGTAAAGGTCCCGACAATTCTCTCGATACGCGCTTCCACGTTGTCGTTCCGACTGGCCATAGAGTCTTAGACTCCGAATGATAAACGAGGACCCGCTCACCGGTTATAACGTTGCACGGCTTCAAAAAGAAGGCAGCAAATTTGCTGGACGCCGGTCTTCCCTGTTTGATAAGGCTTTATGTCGAAATCACCAACGTCTATTCGCCGGCTTGCCTCATCGTTAACGTAATGGGACACAATTGTATTGTGCCCCAATTTTAAGAGAACTCAGCATACGAGATGGCGGCGGGGAAGTTCAAGCACGGCCACCTCCCGCATCCATTCCCTTTCCCGGTTGTTAAGCGTTTGGTCTTCAAGAAGTTCCCTTTGAATCCGTTCGGGATCGTAACAATACCTCGCACTGGCCGGATTACCATCCGACACGGTGTCCCAACCGGTCAGCCAGCCGATGGCGGCGGCCAGAAAGATGACGACGCCCAGGAAAACAAAGCAGGGAAGCATCGTCATTCAGGACTCTTTTCGTGTGCTTCCATATCTTCCGGGATGGTGACCCAGGGTTGTTTGCTGACGGTCCAAATATGAATGTCCGGCTTCAACACTTGCGTATCGTCCAACGTCCCGGGTTTAAGCGATACTTTACCCTTGCGTGTTTCGGTCTTGTGAAAAATCCGTGTGCCGCATTGCGGGCAAAATGCGCCGAGCTTGTCCCGGCCGGCTGCGGATTTCGAGGTAATGGTTTTCGGCTTGCCCTGGGTCAGATGGAAGTCCTCTTCATTGACGACCAAGGACATCCCAAAAGCGCTACCGGATTGCTGCTGGCAATCCGTGCAATGACAGATGAACACCCTCTGGGGAGGGCCTGTCACTTCATAGCGAATGTCCCCACACAGGCATCCTCCTGTCAATTTGGCAGCCATTTATTCAACCCTCCTGTCCATTTCATCGCGGCCTTTCAATTGTAGCAGTAGGCATCGTTTCAAGAAATGTCCATGCCCGCCATCTTGAAAGAACCCTGTATTGCCGCCAAACTGTCGATTAATTCAAACGGGAGCTTTAGTCATGAGTGAACCGAAAATCACCAAGCAAGACATTCTCGAGAAAACACCAGGGATGCTGCAAAAGCAGCTCTACATCGTTCACACCAAGCCAACCAATGGGCTCGGCCCGGTGATGGAGAATATCGGTCCTCATCTCGAGTTTCAGGTCAAGATCGAACAGGATGGCGTCATGTTTGCGGCGGGGCCAATCTGGGCGGATGACGAGGAAACCTGGGAAGGTGAGGGGATGGTGGTTGTTCGAGCCGAAAATCTTGCCCATGCTCGGGAAATTGCCGCATCTGACCCCATGCATTCCAGCGGCGCCCGCAGCTTCACGGTGCGTCCCTGGCTGGTCAACGAAGGCGGGTTCAACCTTCGCGTCACGTTCTCCGACGGCAAACGCACGTTGGAGTAAGGCGCCATGTTGTTCGTCATTCACGGCATCGACAAGCCGGACAGCCCGATCAGAAATCGGTTGATCGACCAGCACCGCGCCCATATGGACGCCGGCCCGATACGGGTTGTTGCCTCAGGCCCGCTGATGGATGATCAAGGCGAGCAGATGGTCGGCAGCATCATCATCGTCGATTGCGAGAACCGAAGGACGGTCGATCAGGTCATGGTCGATGAACCGTTCAACGTGGCGGGACTGTATGAAAGCCTGACCATTAATCGTTGGCATCAGCGTGTTGGAAAAACTTGGGGAGCGAGCCGGAAGAGGGTGAGCGTTAAATTGGCTTAGAAGGCAATTGAAGGAGAATCAAAATGTCCGGTGATAAGGAAAAAGGATATTTTACCGAGGCCGAAAGCGCCGAGGTCGTGATGGGCAGCATTGCCGCCACAACAGATGAACGCCTCCATCAGATTATGGACGCCGTCATCCACCACCTGCACGCCGCGGTGAAGGAGATTGAGCCGACCCAGGAGGAATGGTTCCAGGCGATCCAGTTTCTGACCAAGACCGGTCAAATGAGCGACGAGTGGCGGCAGGAATTCATCCTGCTGTCGGATATCCTGGGGGTATCGATGCTGGTGGACGCCATCAATAACCGCAAGCAGGGTGATGCAACCGAGACCACGGTGCTGGGGCCCTTTCATGTGGAAAACGCCCCTGAGTTGGAAAACGGCGCCGACACTAGCCTGGACCGGAAAGGGGAACCTTTAGTCGTTCATGGCAAGGTGCGAAGCGTCGAAGGCGCGCCCATTGAGGGCGCAAGCCTTGATGTCTGGCAGTGCAATGACGATGGGTTTTACGATGTTCAGCAAAGGGGCATCCAACCGGAATTTAATCTGCGCGGCATGTTTCATAGTCAAAAGGACGGTAGTTACTGGTTTCGAGCCGCGAAGCCTCGACCCTATCCCATTCCCGATGATGGTCCGGTCGGCCAGCTGTTGGAAAAACTCGGACGGCATCCCAACCGTCCGGCCCATTTGCACTACATTATCGGCGCTGATGGGTATGAGGAGATCACTACCCATATCTTCGTTCCTGACGATGAATATATCGATTCCGATGCCGTTTTCGGGGTGAAAGAAAGCCTGTTGGCCGATTTCGTTAAGGTCGACGATCCCGACCGGGCGGAAAAATTCAACGTCGCCAATCCCTTTTGGGAAGTCGAGTTCGATTTCGTCTTAGTGCCGACGGCGGGGTAATTCGCTACCCTTGTCTTAGGGCCCGCTCCCACACCGGAATGTCCTGGCCGCCGGGGAGAACAGGAATCTGGCCGAACATGTCGCCGATGAAGCCCCGATGGAAGGCGCCGTGCATCGCCAAGTGGGTGATGATCAAATAGCGCGGCAGACTGCCCTTATTTCCACCGATCAGTTCATAGTCGACGACCTCTTCCAGTTCGTCTTCACTCAGATTTGAGACATAGCTTCTGGTTTCCACATCCATCTCTTTTTTCGCCGCCATGAGATCGTCCAAGTTCTCATGGAGAATCGTCTGCAGCTTATCGAATGAATGCTTTCCCCCCTTCATGTGGCTGAGCCACACCTTTTCGATCACCAACATATGGTTCACCGAAATCAGGATATTGTTCATCAGGGATGGGCGCTGCTTGGTCACCTCGCCTGGCGGCAGGTCACGGATTTGCTTAAAATATTCCTCGTTGGCCCAGACGGTGTAGTCCAAAAGAGAAAGCAGATAGTCCTTGTCGTGCATTTTCCAATTTACTTTCGCATTCTCTGATTAATGGCGGTTTCGTGTTTACACCTTGCCAAGCGCCTTGAGAATCCGTTCCGGGGTAAACGGCATGTCCGAGACATGTTTGCCGAAGGGTTGAATGGCGTCATTGATGGCATTCATGATCGCCGCCGGCGCCCCGGTCGTGCCCGCTTCGCCGACCCCCTTGGCGCCCAGTTCGGAATCCTTGGTCGGCGTTTCCACATGGCCGACCTCGATATCGGGCATTTCCATGGCCATGGGTGTAAGATAGTCGGCCATGGTGGCATTCAGATATTGGCCACGCTCGTCGTACAGACATTCCTCATAGAGCGCGCCGCCGATGCCCTGGACCACACCGCCCCGGACTTGTTCGTCCACCAGCATCGGATTGATGATGGTGCCGCAATCGTCCACCACCCAACATTTGAGCAACTTGACGAAACCGGTATCGACATCGACTTCTACATAAAAAGCCTCGACGCCGTTGGTGAAGGCGAAAGGAAACGCCTTCGGCACGTAATGGCGGGTCACCACCAGTTCGGGCTGCACGTCTTTGGGCAGGGTGTCGCCGCGGAAATAGACGATACGGCCAAGTTCGCTGAGCGGCATACGTTCGGTACCACCATCCGCATCAACCACGGCACCGTCCTGAATATCCAATGCCGCCGCGTCGGCTTGCAGAATAATGGCGGCGATTTCCAAAAGGTTTTCCCGCAACGCCTTTCCCGCCCGCAGCGCCGCTTCGCCGCCAATACCGGCGGCCCGCGACGCCCAGGTGCCGCCGCCATAGGGAACCACGTCGGTGTCTCCGGATACGATGCGGATGTTCTCCATGGGGACGCCGACGGCGGTCGCCGCGACTTGAGCCATCACCGCGTCGGATCCCTGGCCCTGTTCGGTGACGCCGACGGTGCAGGTAATTCCGCCGGTGTGATCGAGCCGCATGGTGCAGCCTTCCTGCGAACTGATGAAGGCGCCACCGACCCCGTAAAAGGCGGGGCTGGGGTTGGTGACTTCAATCATGCTGGCGAAGCCGATACCGCGGTGGATGCCCTTGTCACGGTATTCCGCCTGTTCCCGGCGCAGCCCATCGTAATCCATCATCTCAAGCAGCTTGTCGAGGCACTGGTGATGGGACAACTGCTCGTAAACCAATCCGGTGGCGTAGGTATAGGGATAGGCGTCATCGGGAATGAGATTGCGCCGGCGTAGCTCGACCGGGTCCATATCCATGGCGCGGGCCGCCGCGTCCACCAGCCCTTCGCCGACGGCACAAGCAATGGGGTGGCCGACCGCACGGTATTGGCACATGCCGTTCTTATTGGTGAATACCACCCGGGCATTGGCGCGGTAGTTCTCAATGGTATAGGGGCCACCGGTCAGGTTGATCACCTGATTGGCCTCGATCCCGCTGGTTCGCGGATAGACCGAATAGGGGCCAATACCGGTCAGATCGTCCATGTCGATGGCCAAGAACTTGCCTTCCTTACTGACCGCCATACGCGCCTTGACGCGATGGTCACGGGCGTGAATGTCCGTGACGAACGATTCCAACCGATCGGCGATGAACTTGACCGGACGTTTCAACATGATGCTGAGCGCCCCGGTCGCCATTTCATCGGGATAGGTGTGGACCTTAATGCCGAATGAGCCACCGACGTCCTTGCATACTACCCGAACCTTATCCTCGTTCAGGCCAAAGTGCTTGGCGTACAAATTCTTCATCATGTGCGGCGCTTGCGCGGACAGGTAAACGGTCAAATGTTCTTCCGATGGATTGTAGTCGGCGATGATTGCGCGCGTTTCCAGACAGACGCCCGTATGGCGGCCGAAATTAAAGGTTTCCTCGACTACGCAATGGGCATCGGCGAAGGCCTTGTCGACTTCTCCGATATCGACCTCGCGTTGAAAGCAAAGATTATCGCCAAGGTCGGAATGAATGACCGGCGTCGCGTCATCAAGTGCCGTTTCCATGTCGGCGACGACGGGAAGTTCCTGGTAGTCGATTTCCACCAATTCGACGGCGTCTTCCGCTTGGGATCGGGTTTCCGCGATGACGGCGACGACGGCTTCTCCTTGCCAGCAGGCCTTGTCCAGGGCGATGGCATGCTGGGGCGCTGATTTAAGGCCTTGGAGGTGGGTGAGCACACCGACCCAGGGGGTACAGTATTCAGCCAGTTCCCTGCCGGTGACAACGCTAATGATCCCCGATGCGGCTTTGGCGGCTTCGGAATTAATGGCGCCGAACTTGGCGTGCGCAAAAGGGCTGCGGCAAAAGGCGACATGCACCATGCGCGGCAAGGTCATATCGTCGACGAAGGTGCCGCGGCCTTCCAAAAGCCGTTTGGCGCCCGCGCGGCTTACGCTTTTGCCGATGAAGGAGTTGGGCCGATCGAGCACCGTGAGGGGTGATTTCTCGGTCATGATGATTGCCCGCTTCGTTTGCGGCCGACGGCTTCAATAGCATCGACAATGGCCTGATAGCCCGTACACCGGCAATAATTTCCGGAAATATGCTCTCGAATTTGATCGCGTCCGGCGCCGGGGTTGGCGTTCAGTAAATCAGCGGCAGCCAGCAACATGCCCGGGGTACAAAACCCGCACTGCAGGGCATTGCGTTCGTGAAACGCCTCCTGCAAATCGGCGATTTCACCGCTGTCGGACACGCCTTCAATGGTTTCGACCACTGCGCCCTCGGCCTGCACCGCCAACATCAGGCAGCCGCGAACGATTTCCCCATTCACCCGGAGTGTACAGGCGCCGCAAACGCCGTGTTCGCAGCCGACATGAGACCCGGTCAGTTGCAGGTCCTCGCGCAGGAAATCAACCAAATTGCGGCGCGGTTCAATGGCGCGGGAGACCTTCTCGCCGTTAACGGTCAAGTTGACCGTGAGGGTATCGCTCATTGCCTTCCCTCTCCGGCGAGTTCCGCCAACACCCGCCCGACCAAAACGCGCGCCAAGTGGGTTTTGGTCGCCGCGGAAGTGTGAAGGTCACTGTCGATATCTTGCAGATCCACTTCAAGGGCAGCCTCGGCCACCGTTACCGTGTCCGGCGAATAGTCCTTGCCCTCAAGCGTGGCGATGGTTTCGGTTGCCAGGATCGGGCGGTCGGCCACGGAAAAGAAGACCAGGCGGAGGTCCTTGAATGTCTTGCCCTCAATGGTTCCTTTGGCGGCGAGGCCAACCAGGGCGTAGTCCCCCTGTCGTCGTGCCAACTCGTCAAAGGCAACGCGTTCAGCTGCACCGATAATCGGTATATCAACCGAAACCAAAATTTCGTCGGGTTCCAGGGCGGTGTGGAATGTCCCCAAAAAGAAATCAACGGCCTTGATGGAACGCTCGCCGCGGCTGCTGCTGACTGCATTGATGACCGCATCGGAAGCGATGGCGCAAGCCGGCAGTTCGGCGGCCGGGTCGGCATGGCTGAGGCTACCGCCGAAGGTGCCCCGGTTGCGGATTGCCGGATGGGCAATGTGTGTGGACGCCATTGTCAACAACGGTGCATGTTCCGCTACCAGGGCGTTCACGCCAAGTTCCTGGTGGCGGGTCAGGGCACCGATCCGCAAGGTGCCATCGGTTTCAGATACACCATTGAGCTCGGCAATATGGTTGATGTCCACCAACACTCGCGGCGCGGCCAAACGCATGTTCATCATTGGCATCAGGCTTTGGCCGCCGGCAACAATTCGAGCGTCGTCGCCATGGCGTTCAAAGGCGGCGAAGACATCGCTCAGCGCCGTCGCCCGCACGAAATCGAAGGGCGCCGCTTTCATGCCGAGGAATCAGAACAAGATGCGATTACCGGCTTCATTGTCTTTCCTTTCTTCAAGCTGCCCAAGAAGGTGAGGAATAACGGCGCTTTTAAGGCTGATACTATTTTTAGCCAGCGGCGCGGGGTTGTCAAAATGATAACGCGTTTGTGAATCTCGTTATTTTAATTTTGGAAATAAGGATATGCGGAATTTTGATTTCGTTATTATGATTTTCGGTATTATGATAGGGTTCTATTCTGCGGGCTTAAGAACGTCCAATCAATAATTGGTTTCCGGCATCGTGGGAGCGATGTCGGATTTATAAATCAGGGAGGATTGAATAATGACCCGAGGAAATAAAGTTGGCATCCGCAAATGGGTGCTGAGCGGTCTTCTGATGATGTCGATCGCCATTTTGGCGCCGCTGTCGTCCACCGCGCGTGCCGCCGAACCCATTAAGATCGGCTTCAGCATGGCATTGACCGGTGGTCTTGCCGGTGCCGGCAAGGCGGCGCTCATCGCCATGGAAATCTGGCGGGAAGACATCAACAAGGCCGGCGGCCTGTTGGGGCGCCAGGTTGAATTCGTCTACTACGATGATGCAACGTCGCCGGCAAAAGTGCCCGGCATCTATACCAAGCTGCTTAATGTCGACAAGGTAGACTTGGTCGTATCCAGTTACGGCACCAACGAAATTGCACCGGCAATGCCGATTATCATGCGCAAGAAGCTGGTGTTCCTGTCGCTGTTCGGCCTCGCGGTCAACGACAAGTTTAACTACGACCGTTATTTCCAAATCATGCCGGCCGGACCGGTGCCGAAGGAAGACTGGTCACGGGGTTTCTTCACCCTCGCCGCCGAGCAGTCACCGAAACCGAAGACCATTGCACTGCTTTCGGCGGATGCAGAATTCGCCCGTAACGGGGTCGCCGGCGCCCGCAAGAACGCCAAAAAAATGGGCCTCAACATCGTCTACGACAAAACCTATCCGCCGGGAACGGCCGATTTCTCGCCGATCGTGCGGGCCATCAAGGCGACCAATCCGGATATGGTTTTCATCGGGTCCTACCCGCCGGGTTCCGTCGGGCTGGTGAAATCGGCCAACGAATTGGGTCTGAAGCCGAAAATGTTTGGCGGCAGCATGGTCGGTCTGCAGTTCGCCTCCATCCAGAAAAACCTTGGCCCCCTGCTAAATGGCATCATCAACTATGATTTTTGGGTGCCTGAACCGACCCTCAAATTCGCCGGTGTCGAAGAATTCCTGAAGAAATACCAGGAAAAAGCCAAGGGCAAGGGCGTCGATCCCCTCGGCCACTACCTTCCGCCATTCGCATACGCCTACCTGCAGATATTGGGTCAGGCGGTGACAGCCGTTGGCAGCCTGGACCAGGGCAAGATCGCCGAACACTTGCACGCGACGACCTACAAAACCGTTGTCGGTCCGGTGAAATTCGGCGCCAATGGCGAATGGGCGAAAACACGGACACTGATGGTTCAGTTCCGGGACGTAAAACCCAACGACATGAGCCAGTTCGAAGGTCCGGGGAAACGTATTGTGCTCTATCCCAAAGAGTGGAAATCGGGCGAAATCGTTTACCCATACAAATAATAATGACGCGGAACAAATTCGCGAATGAGCACTGAGGACACGCTTTCCGGCGACGAGTGGAAACGCCGGCGACAACCATGGTTCTAGAACTCTTTCTGAACGCGGTTGTCGCCGGTATTCTGCTTGGCGGATTCTATGCAGCGGTCGCTCTAGGGCTGTCGATTACCTTCGGCCAACTGGACATCGTCAACATTGCCCATCCGGCATTTGTCATTGTCGGGTCCTACACGACATATATCATCAACGAAAGTTTAGGGCTCGACCCGATCCTCGCAGGGGTGTTGGCCACGCCCATCTTCTTTGGCGCGGGCGTGCTGCTCTATCGGTTCTACTACGTCAGCTTCGAGAGAACGGGCCAGGAAAGCTTAAGCGGATTGGCTTTTTTCTTTGGCATCATGTTCATCGTAGAAGTCGTACTGATCATGGTGTATGGCGTCGACTACCGGCTGGTCGAAGCTGACTACATCGGCAAGACGATCAGTTTTGGGTTCATCATCATTCCCATCCGAATGCTTGCGCCCTTCTTGATGGCATCGGTGATGACCCTGGGCGTCTATCTTTATCTATCGCGGACCTTCAACGGCCGGGCCATCCTGGCAGTTTCACAGGACCGGCTTGCCCTGCAACTGATGGGCGCCGATCCGGTCAAAATCAAACAGCTGGCACTCGGAATCGCGGTGGCGACGGCGGCCGTCGCCGGTTCTTTGCTGATCATCATCGGTCCGGTGGAACCATCCGTGGGGCGTCTCTACATCGGCCGGGTTTTCGCTATCGTCATTCTCGGCGGCATGGGCAGCATCGGCGGAACCATGACAGCGGCGTTAATGATTGGCGTCGTAGAATCTCTCGTCGCCACATTCTACGGCCCGTCGTGGGCGCCCGCCGTAGGCTTCATCATCCTCCTGGTGACGTTGGCTATCAGACCGCAGGGTTTGTTCGGCAGGGCGTAGATGAAGAAAAAAATTAATCCATTTTGGCCTTCCATGGCCGCCGTATTCATTGCCGGAATGATCTTTACCGAGGTCGCCGACAACGAGTTCTATTTCTTCGCCAGCTATGTCGTCCTGCAAGCGGTGATCATGGCAACGGCGTGGAACATTCTCGGTGGGTATACCGGCTACGTGAATTTCGGCAGTGCGGGTTTTTTCGGTGTCGGCGCCTATACAGCCATCGCCCTGCACAAGGCGTTTGGCCTGCCGCTTCCCCTGCTCATCCTTGCCGCCGGCGCCATGTCCGGCTTGATCGGCCTGGGCGCCGGCTACCTGACGCTTCGGATCAAGGGCGTATACTTCGCCATCGCCACCTTGGCCCTGGCCATTGTGTTTGAGACGATTGCCATCAATTGGGAGTTTGTCGGCGGTGCCAGCGGCGCCTATATCCTGACGCCCGAGGAATTCCTGTTTTTCGATAGTTACATTGAAATGTTGTTCATGTTGATCCTCAGCCTCGCCATTGGCTCGGTCGTCGTGGCGCGGTACCTGAGCACGTCCCGTATCGGTAGGGGATTGGCGGCCATTCGCGACGATGAAATCGCCGCCGAATGCAACGGCGTGCCGACGCTAAAGCTGAAACTTATTTCGACTTCCGTGATGGGGGCGATGATGGGGGTCGCCGGGGCGCCCTATCCATTTTTTGTCACCTACGTCGACCCCGCATCGGCCTTCAACTTGCTGATCGCTGTCAATGCCATTGCCATGCCCATGATCGGCGGCACGGCGACCTGGCTTGGCCCCGTTATCGGGGCATTGGTGGTCGGGGGCATGCAGGAAATCATCACCGTGACCATTTCGTCTGAAATGAATTTACTGGTTGTCGGCGTCATGCTCGTCGGATTTATCACCCTGGCGCCGAAGGGCATTGTCGGCTTGGTGCAGGATTACTTGAAAAAGAGGCGGTCCCGATGAGCGCCCCTGTCCTTCAAGTGACCGACCTGACCAAGACATTCGGCGGGTTCGTCGCTCTCAATCAAGTCAATCTGCATCTTGGGCCGGGCGAACGTCTGGGCCTGATCGGACCCAATGGATCCGGCAAAACCACGATGATCAATTGTATCACGGGTGCCCTCAACAATGACGCAGGATCAATCCTGTACGAGGGACAGGAAATAAAAGCGCTGCCGGCCTATAAACGCGCGCGCCTTGGCATTGCCCGCAGCTTCCAAATTCCCAAGCCCTTCAAAAGCATGACGGTACTCGAAAACCTGTGCGTCCCGTTGGATTTCGCGGCGCGGGACCGGGGCGAGCATCACCACATACACGACCAGGCCATGGAAGTATTACAGATGATCGGGTTTGCCGATCGCGCCCACGAACTTTCCGCCGACCTGACCCAGGTCGACCTCCGCAAGCTGGAACTTGCTCGCGCCTTGGCGGCCAAGCCGAAATTGCTGATTTCCGATGAAGCCATGGCTGGCCTTTCCAGCTCGGAAGTCGATGAAATCTTGGAGATTTTGATGACCCTCAATGAGCACGGGTTGGCCGTCATCATGATCGAACACATCATGCGCGCCGTAATGCGTTTTTCACAACGGATCGTCGTTCTTGATGCCGGCCAGAAGATTGCCGAGGGCACGCCGGATGAAGTCGTTCAAAACCCCGATGTGGAGAGGGCTTATCTTGGCGAGTAGCATCAGCATCAACATTGGGAAGGCGGGGTACGGCCCCGTTCAAGTGCTGCATGACGTCGCAATTTCGGTGAACGACGGCGAAACCGTCGTTCTCCTGGGCTCAAACGGCAACGGCAAAAGCACCTTGCTCAAATGCGTCATGGGTATCATCACCCCGGAGGCCGGGGAAATCGTTCTCAATGTGGATGGCAAAAGCATCGACCTGGTCGGCAAGGCGCCGCAGGAAGTCGTCGATCTAGGGGTTGCCTTGGTCCCCGAGGGCAGGCGCCTGTTTGCCAGTCTGAGTGTTGAAGAAAACTTGATCCTCGGCGCCTTCCGAAATGCGGCGCGCGCCAAAATTGACGAGAATTTGAACTTCGTGTTCGAGACCTTTCCCGTCCTCAAGGAACGCCGCCGTCAATTGGCCGGAAGCATGAGCGGCGGCGAGCAACAGATGGTGGCCGTGGCCCGGGCACTGATGTCGGAACCCAAAATTCTCCTTGTCGATGAACCCTCGGTCGGGCTGGCGCCGATTTTGGTCAGCCGGATGATCGCCAAGATCAAGGAATTGAAAGAACTTCGCGACCTCACCATCCTGATGGCGGAGCAGAACTTCAACCAAGCCATCAAGATTGCTGATCGCGGCTACATCATCGTCCATGGCCAGATCGAGTTCGAAGGCAAGAGCACCCAGGACCTGAAAGACAACGATATGATCAAACAATATTACTTGGGCGCCTAGACACTTTATCGTTTCCTAGAAGCCGACCTGGTCACCGCCCTTTAAGGCCAGGCGCTCGCGGGCTTCGGCGGGGGTCGCCACTTCGAGGGATAAATCCTCGATGATGCGGCGGATTTTGGTCACCTGTTCGGCGTTGGATGTGGCCAGCTGGCCCTTGCCGATATAGAGGGAATCCTCGAGGCCGACCCGCACATTGCCGCCCAGGATGGCGCCGGTGGTGACGAAGCTCATTTGGTGGCGGCCGGCGGCGAGGATCGACCATTCGTAGTTTTCCTCGCCGAACAGCTTGTTGGCGATCCGGCGCATGTGGGTAAGGTTCTCGATATCGGCGCCGATGCCGCCCAGAATGCCGAAGATGGTCTGCACGAAGAAGGGCGGCTTAACCAGACCCCGGTCGACGAAATGGGCGAGATTGTACAAATGCCCCATGTCGTAGCACTCGAACTCGAAGCGCACACCGTGCCCCTCGCCCAGCTCTTTCAGCACCCATTCAATATCCTTGAAGGTGTTTCGGAAGATGAAGTCACGGGTCATTTCCAGGTATTTCGGTTCCCACTCGTATTTCCAGTCGTAATTTTTCTCCAAAATGGGATAGAGGCCGAAATTCATCGAGCCCATGTTGAGCGACGTCATTTCAGGCGATGCGCGGAGCGCTCCGGCGCAGCGCTCTTCCAAGGTCATGCCGTGGCCGCCGCCGGTGGTGATGTTGACCACGGCATCGGTGGATTGCTTGATGCGAGGAAGGAACTGCATGAACACGTCCGGGTCCGGGGTCGGGCTTCCGTCTTCCGGGTTGCGGGCGTGGAGGTGCAGAATGGAGGCCCCCGCTTCCGCCGCGCCGATGGCGTTCTCGGCGATTTCATTGGGGGTCAGGGGCAGGTGTTCCGACATGGTCGGCGTGTGTATCGACCCAGTCACCGCGCAAGTGATGATGACTTTTCCGTCCTTGGCCATTATCGTCTCCTCCCTTAAGCCGGTCCCCTATTTGATGGCTTGCGGATTGATCGGCGAGCCGACGCCCCTGGTGATGGGCAGCGGCGGTCCGCAGAAAAAGAATTCGTACACCCCGTCATCTGCGCAGTCGTCGGCCAGGTCTTTCAGGTAAAATATTTCGCCCATGGTGATGCCCATCATGGGAATTACGATCCAGTGCCAGGGCTGCTGGGCCTCGGTGGTTTCGTTGGGCCTGACCTCGCAGCCCCAGGTGTCCGTGCAGATGGCGGCGAGCTCTTTGTCGTGGATCCATTCGCAGGTCTCAAACGCCAATCCCGGCGCATCACCCCCCGCATACCCACCCCAATCGCCGGCATCGAGGCGCTGCTCCATCTGGCCGGTGCGGACGATGACAAAATCGCCGCGCTTGATCTCGACCCCCTGGGCCTGGGCGGTGGCATCCAAATCAGCGCTCTCAATGGCCATGCCGTCCTCTAAATAATCGACGCCCAAATGCCGGGCGACGTCGAGCAGAACACCGCGCCCGACCATCTTGTCACGCATCTTGTGGATGGCGTTCTTTTGGGCGCCGCCGGAGGTGACCAGGGCGGCGTCGTAGCCGTTCCACATTTTGTCGTCATAGAAAATATGGCCCAGCGCGTCCCATTGGGTGCCGCATTGCAGGGGCAGGGACACCATATCGTCGGCGTAGCGGATGCCGCCTTCGTCCTGGGTGCCGGCGATGGCGTCGGTGCCGGTGGCGAGCATGGTGTGGATGGGATTGAAGCGGTTGCCCCAAAGCCCGGTCTGCGGGCCCTCATTGTCGAAATTGAGGCCGAGGGCGAAGGTAACGCCGCGCTTGATCAGTTTCGCCGCCTCGACCACATTCCCGGCCTCGACATAATTGACCGTGCCGTATTCGTCGTCGGGCCCCCACTTTCCCCAGATTTTGAGGCGCTCGGCGGTTTCCCGTAAATGATCGATGTCGAACATTTTTTCGTCGTAGCGGCGTACCATTTGTGTCTCCTCCCTTTGCCGGTTCTCCTTAGCCAGCAAGTCTATGACTTGATCAAAAAAGTGTCGAACAAAAATGACCCCGTTATTTACCGACATCTTTGGCGACTTCAAGTTTGATCGCCTTGTCGCTGATGGACAAAAGTATAAAATCGAAGTGAAGGCTGACGGACTGCCGGCAACAAAAATTGACGTCACCTTGGATACATCAAAGACTGTGGGCATCCTTCATCTGCAATAAACAGAGCCCAACGCTAGCATCCTGGTGCTAAAATGGTCCTAAGGGCAGGTGAAGCCTATTGCATTGAGATCATGGGGGTGGGCAGGCATT
>Ga0208391_1000209_pt1 | contig 32963 bp, 35 predicted proteins | sample Knorr_S23_td_Bot_FD_185612 | JGI IMG/M metagenome (GOLD analysis project Ga0208391, IMG submission 185612) | Marine microbial communities from Southern Atlantic Ocean transect - Knorr_S23_td_Bottom_ad_3770_LV_A (SPAdes) (version 2) | ecosystem: Environmental > Aquatic > Marine > Oceanic | place... | reverse complement strand
TCGGAAGTAGACATTAGTCGAAGGAACGCATGCAAAAGTTATAAATCGTTCAACCCAAAAGGGTCGGAAGTAAGCAACAGCTGAAGGAACGCGCATAAAAAGCAGATTTCATAACTAGAGCATGAATTTAACTGGGTGAGTCCTTGGAGGACGATCTCATTAAATAAAGGAAATAGATATGAAATTTAATTGTTCAACACCAAAAGAATTGATGTCTAAAACAAAAGATTTAGACATAAAAATGGTCGATCTGCGCTTTACTGATATGCCAGGAACTACACATCACATTACAATACCTATAAAATTTTTAAATGAAGACTTATTTACTGATGGTGTTGGATTTGATGGATCTTCAGTAAGAGGATTTCAATCAATCGAAAAGAGTGATATGACTATGGTTCCAGATATAACTACAGCATACTTAGACCCGTTCTACTCTGAAAAAACAATAGCTTTTTATTGTTATATTGTAGATCCTATAACATATGAAAGTTATTCAAAAGATCCGAGATATATAGCTAAAAAAGCTGAGGAGTATTTAAAATCTTCAGGAATGGGAGAAACAGCTTACTTTGGTCCTGAGGCAGAATTCTTTATTTTTAATGATGTAAAATATGACTCTGGATCGAATTTTACTTTTCATGAAGTTGACTCAGGGGAAGGAGCTTGGAATACAGGTCGAGAAGAAAGTCCTAACTTAGGACACAAACCAAGACACAAAGAAGGTTACTTTCCTCTACCGCCAGTAGATAGCATGCACGATGTTAGAACTGAAATGGTAATAACAATGGAAGACATTGGAATAAATGTTGAAGCTCATCATCATGAAGTTGCAACTGGTGGCCAGCAAGAAATTGATTTAGAATTTTCCCCATTATTATCTATGGCAGATGATTTGCTGAAATATAAATATGTTGTAAAAAATGTAGCAAAACAACATGGGCTTACTGCAACGTTTATGCCTAAGCCATTGTTTGGAGATAATGGTTCGGGTATGCATGTGCATTCAAGTGTTTGGAGGAATGGTGAAACACTAATGTATAAAAAAGGAAATTATGCAGACTTAAGTGATTTTGCATTACATTACATCGGCGGCATTTTAAAACATGCCCCTGCTCTTTTAGCATTGTGTGCCCCAACAACAAATTCATATAAACGTTTAGTTCCAGGTTTTGAAGCACCTGTAAATATTGCATATTCTGAAGCAAATAGAACGGCATCTATTAGAATTCCGAACAACTATACTTCAAGTCCAAAAGCAAAGAGAATAGAGTTCAGGTGTCCTGATCCATCTTCAAATCCTTACCTTGTTTTTTCTTCAATTCTAATGGCTGGTTTAGATGGTGTTAAAAATAAAATTGATCCAGGACAACCTACTGATATCAATATTTATGAAGCCCCAGCAGATATATTAGCAAAAATTCCTTCTACTCCAGGATCTCTGGCAGAAGCATTGAATGCTCTTGAAAAAGATCATGATTTTTTATTAGAAGGTGGTGTTTTTACTAAAGATAATATTGAAACTTACATTTCTTATAAAAGAGAAAAAGAGGTTAATCCAATGAATCTAAGACCTCATCCTCATGAGTTTAATTTATATTACGACGTATAAATTTAACAATATATATATTTGAAAACCGCTATCATAATTGATAACGGTTTTTTTATACCAAACACTAACTCCTTTTGATAAAGTACAATTAAATTGACTAAGAAAAAAACATATTCAGCAAAAGATATTGAAGTTCTCGAAGGTCTTCAGCCGGTAAGAAAACGCCCTGGAATGTATATTGGCAATACAAATGAAGAGGGATTGCACCATCTGGTAAATGAAGTACTAGATAATTCCATCGATGAAATAGTAGCAGGTCATGCCAAAAATATTTCTTTTTACTATGCAAAAGATAAGTCAATAACAATAAAAGATGATGGACGCGGGATTCCTGTTGATTTTCATCCCAAATATAAAAATAAAAGGGCTTTAGAAATAGTATTAACGACCTTACATGCTGGGGGAAAATTCTCAGAAAGTGCTTATAAAACATCAGGTGGATTACATGGTGTGGGAATTTCAGTTGTTAATGCCTTAAGTGAAAGAATGGAGGTAAAAGTTTATAATAAAGCCAAAGTTTACTCACAGAATTACTCACGTGGACTGGCTAAAAGTAAAATCACTATTGGAAAGTGCAAAAAATACCTCAAGGGTACTGAGATACGTTTTATTCCTGATAATGAAATTTTTGAGATTGTTATGTTCTCTCCTAAAAAACTTCATTCATTTATAAAAATGAAAGCTGTCTTAGTTAAGGGAGCTAAAATTTCATTTGCAGTAGATAAAGATTTAATTCATGACACAACTCCAAATCATGCTGAATTTTATTATCCCAAAGGAATTGTTGATTTGATGAAAGAAAACTTTGAAAACAGGAAAAAAGTTATTTCTAAATTTTTTTATGCTAATTTAGATTTAAATTCAAAAGAAAAATGTGAGATTTATATTGCTTTCAATGAAGGTCAGCAATCTTCAATGGAATCATTTTGCAATACCATTAAAACACCCGATGGCGGGTCACACGAAAATGCCTTAAAAAACTCAGTTATGAAATCAATAAAACTTTACGGCAAAAAAAATCAACTATCAAAATCGGTAAATGTAACGCCAAATGATTTATTTGATTTCTCTGATTCTTTCATTTCTATCTTTATCAACTCTCCTAGTTTTGAGGGACAAACTAAGAAAAGAATAATGATGCCTAAAATTCAGAAGCAATTAGAAGAAAAAATTCAAAATCAGTTTTTGTTATGGTTAAATAGTAATAAAAAAGAATCTATAAAATTGTTAGAAACTTTAATTGAACGTTCGTTACTGAGGACAGACTTGTCAAAATTTAAAGAACTTGAGAGAAAGACTGTTAAAGAAAAAAATAAACTTCCCGGCAAACTTGTTGATTGCTCCAGTAAAAAAATTGAGGGAACTGAATTATTTATCGTTGAAGGGGATAGTGCTGGTGGCTCTGCAAAACAAGCACGTTTTAGAGAAAAACAAGCTATATTGCCTTTAAGAGGCAAAATATTGAATGTATATAGTGTCTCCCTATCAAAAATTGCTGGTAATTCTGAGATTCAAAATTTAATACAAGCTATAGGATGTGGCTTTGGAAAAAATTTCCAATTATCCAACTTAAGATATGAAAAAATAATTCTCATGACCGATGCAGATGTAGATGGCTCTCACATTGCTACGTTATTAATTACTTTTTTTTATAAATACATGCGCAAAATAATTGAAAAGGGAAAGTTATATTTAGCAATGCCCCCACTATATAAAATTAGTTATAAAGATTCAGATTACTTTGCTTATGATGAAAAACAAAAAAATAAAATACTTCAATCTCAAGCGAAAAAGACGTCCCCACAGATTACTCGTTTTAAAGGCCTTGGGGAAATGCCCGCAAACCAATTACGGGACACTACAATGGATACTGATCATCGACAATTAATACAAATTCATTTAAAGCATGGGGCCAAAGAAGAAAAAAAGACTGAGAAACTTTTTTATTCCTTAATGGGCAAAAAAGCTGAGCATAGGTATAATTTTATCCAAGAGAACGCTAATTTTACAAGCAATTTAGATATTTAACTTAATTATGCGGAAATTTATCCTAACAATAGATCAAGGTACTACGAGTTCACGAGTTACAGTCTATAACAATAGATTTAATGTCGTTGATACAATAAAAAAAGAATTTACACAGTTTTTTCCAAATGATGGATGGGTTGAACATAACGCCTTAGAGATATGGAATGATGTTAAAGCGTTAATATCAAAAATCTTAAAAAAAAATAAACTAAAAGGATCGCAAATATTATCTATTGGCATCACAAATCAAAGAGAAACAACAGTTTTATGGGACAAGATAACCGGCAAACCTATTTACAATGCAATAGTTTGGCAAGACCGAAGAACTACTGGGATTTGTTCAGCTCTAAAGAAAAAAATGTTAGTTAGTAAAATTCAAAAAATTACTGGACTAATTATAGATCCATATTTTTCTGCAACAAAAATAAAATGGATATTAACCAATGCAAAAAATGCAAAAAAACTTTTAAAAAAAAATAATTTGTTATTTGGAACAATAGATACATGGTTACTTTGGAATTTAACAAAGGGGAAATCGCACTTAACTGATATTACAAATGCTTCTAGAACTATGTTATTTGATTCTAAAAAAGAAAAATGGTCAAAAGAATTATTATCTGTCTTAAAAATTCCATCCAAGATATTGCCTAAAGTAGTTGAAAATACATTTGATTTTGGAGAAACAAACCTCTTTGGAGAAACTATAAAAATTGGTGGTATGGCAGGCGATCAACAGGCGGCAACAATTGGTCAAGCATGTTTTCATTCAGGACAGTCAAAAAGCACATATGGCACAGGTTGTTTTCTTTTGATGAATATTGGTAGTCAATTTAAGTTATCAAAAAATCGCCTCCTAACTACAGTTGCCTACAAAATTGGTACAAAAAAAATGTATTGCTATGAAGGAAGTATTTTTGTTGCTGGATCTGCTATTCAATGGTTGCGTGATAAATTACTATTTTTTAAGAATGCAAAAGAAACTGAAAAATTATATTCAAAAGCGAACATTAATGAAAAACTAATTATTGTACCTGCTTTAACAGGGCTAGGTGCCCCCCATTGGAAACCCAATGCAAGAGGAATAATAATCGGCATAACTAGAAACACATCGATACCAGATATGGTCAAAGCGACAATAGATAGTATTACTTTTCAAACTTATGATTTAGTCAGTGCTATGGAAAAAGATTCAGCATCTAATATTAAGGAAATGAGAGTGGATGGAGGCATGGTCACAAATAATAACTTTATTCAAAGTTTGTCTAATACTTTGCAGAAAAAAATTATAAAACCTAAAAATATTGAAACAACCTCTTTAGGTGTTGCTTATTTAGCTGCATTATCTTGTGGGCTTTTAAAGAATACGTCAGCCATTACAAGTTTATGGGAAAGTAGTAAAATTTTTAAACCAAAAATTAAAAAATCATTAATGACTAATAAAATCAATGAATGGCAAAAGATTGTCTCTATATTGACGAAAAATTATCCTTAAGATGTGTCAACCAATTAATTAATTCTCTATAACGAATTTTATCATCAATTAACGTATCGGATATTTCTAAATCTTTTCTTAATGAATCATATTTATTCAAATCAGACAAATAATTATACATTATATTAAAATCATGCTCTGAAGAAAAAAAATCTTCTTCTAAAAGAATTGATTTTCTCTGGGAAATCAAGCCAGATATCCACTTACTATTAAATTCTGGGTGATATTGAACTCCCCAAACTTCTGAATTATTTCTAGAGAAAGTGAAAGACTGATAATCACTATTATCATTAGAAGATAAAACTATTGAATTTGCAGGCAATTTTTCTACTATATCATAATGCCAACAAAATGAATCAAAAGTATATGGTTTATCGTTATACATTGGGTGGTTAATGCCTTGTTTATTTAATGTTATTTTTTTTGCTATAACTGCTTCTAATCCTTTAGGATTTTTTCGTACATGACCTCCTGCAGCGGTAGCTAATACTTGTAACCCCCAACAACTTCCAAAAATCTTATTTTTTTTTTGAAGTAGTATCTTTGCCAAATCAATTTGACGTCGAACATCTGGTCTTAAATCATAAATATTAAGTACGCTACCAGTCCATGCTATTCCATCGAAATCCTCTAAGTTAGTTCCTGGCGGAAGAAAATCATCTCCCCATGTAGGATGTATAATGCTGATATTTAATTCATAAGCTGATATTTTCTCTAGAACCTCTTGGTAAACTTCATATTGAGTTAACATTCCAAGTTCCGTATATTTTTCAGAACTGACTTTCTCGTTGCCATCTACTATGAGAATATTCACTGAAGATTTAATTAAATTAATCCTTTTAATTTTGCAAATTGTAAAATAAACATGTTCAAGTTAATGAGTATAAAACTTGGTATAGCTCCTATTGCCTGGAGCAACGATGATATGCCTGAGCTAGGTGGTGACACGCCTATTGAACAATGTCTTGAAGAAGCTAGCTTGGCAGGATTTACTGGAATTGAACTTGGTGGAAAATTTCCAAGAAATCCTGGAAAAATTAAATTTCTTTTACAAAAATACAAATTATCACTTCCTGGGGGCTGGTATGGATCACTATTGCACGAAAGGTCCATTAAGGATGAGTGGTCTACAATGCAGGGCCATATTCAATTATTACAACATGTTAACGCAAGTGTTTTTGTTTTCGCTGATGTTTCCGGCTCAATCCAAAAAGATATTAATTCTCCTCTTTCTAAAAGGCCGCAATTGGAAAATCATGAATGGCCAGAGTATTGTAAAAAAATTTCAGATATATCAAGTAGGCTTAATGATGTTGGACTTCCCATGTCTTATCATGAACATATGGGGACTTTCATTCAAACAGAAAAAGACGTTGATAGATTTATTAATGAAACGAATGATAATACGTATCTTTTATATGATACTGGACATCTATTATTTGCTCAAGCAGACTACCAAGCTATCCTAAAAAAATATATTTCACGTATTAATCATGTCCATTGCAAGGATATTAGAAAAAATGTTTTGGAAAACTCATTAGCTAAAGATCTAAGCTTTAGAGAATCTTTTTTAGGTGGAACTTTTACAGTGCCAGGTGATGGATGCATTGACTATCTACCCCTATTATCTACCTTGCATGAAAATAATTATAATGATTGGCTTGTTATTGAGGCAGAACAAGATCCAAAAAAAGCCAATCCTTTTGAATATGCGAAAATTGGTTTCAAATATTTAACTGGCATAATGAATGAAGTGGGTTACAAAATATAGAATGTAGTCAAAAGTATAATTATCGAGTCACTCTTAAATGTGGATTATACTTCCACTCTAGATACTTGATAAATTGCACCATAAGAAAATTAAGCAAAAGATATAATATACCTGCAGCTAAAAAAGCTTCGACAGGAGCCCAAGTTACTGCCATAATTCTTCTAGCTATCCCTGTCATCTCCATATAGGTTGTTAAACTAACCAAAGAAGTAGCCTTGACCATTAAAATTAGTTCGTTACCATAAGTAGGTAATACTCTCCTTAAGGCTATAGGAAAAATTATTCTTCTAAACAGTCCAATTCGTGTAAAACCCAGAGATTTTCCTGATTCAATTTGACCCTGTGAAACTGCTTGAATTCCGCCTCGAAAAATTTCACTACCGTAAGCTACTGTATTTAAGGTTAGAGCTAAAACTCCGCACCAAAAAGGCTCTTTCAATACTATCCATAAAAAACTATCCCTAATTCCTTTTACAGAACCAAGACCAAAATAAATAAGATAAATTTGAACTAGCAATGGTGTTCCGCGAATAACAAAAATATAATATTCAACTGTTTTTGATAATAATTTATTTTTTGACACTCTTCCCAAAGCAAAAATTAAAGATAAGACAAAACCAATAGGCAAAGAGGCTAGTAGTAATAAAAGCGTCTGATCAAGAGCTTTTAAAATTTTAAAAAAGTTAATAAATATTAAGCTTTCTTGAAAAGAATTGAAAAATTCAAAAAAATTCATGAAGTTTGAGCAAAACCTTTATTGGCTTGCCTTTCAAGATAATTAAAAAATTTACCAGAAAAAGTTGTTAGAAACAGATATAAAAAAGCTGCGGTAATTAAAAAAGTAAGAGGAGAATGTTCCACATTAGAGGAAATTCTAGTCTGACGCATAATTTCAACAAGTCCTGTAACTGAAATTAAGGAAGTGTCTTTTAAAGTAACCTGCCAAACATTTCCTAAACCTGGAATAGCATGTCTCAATACTTGGGAGACTAATATTTTATAAAAAATTTGAAACTTAGATAACCCAAGAGTTTTCGCAGCCTCAACTTGTCCTCGATCAATAGATAAAAAGGCAGCACGTAAAACTTCTGTTGAGTAAGTTGCAGAAATAATGCCAATTGCAACAACACTTATGGTAAAAGCATTTAATTCAATATATCCATTATAACCAAAAACTTTAGCAAGTTTCATTACGACAGCACTTCCGCCAAAAAAAATAAGATATATAACTAGTAATTCAGGAACGCCCCTAACGACTGTTGTGTAAAAATTAGAAATGAAATTCAGGAATTTTGATAAAGTTAACTTTGCCCAAGCTGCAAAAATTGCAATAAAGATACCGAGTCCCATTGAACAAATACTGACTATGATTGTCATTAATGTTGCAATTAAGAATTCATCTCCCCAACCCAAGTCACCAAAGATTAATTTTTCAAATTTGAACATTTAACCTTATTTTAATAATGATCTAACGTTCTATTGTCCAACCTATAACTTTATTTATCTCTCTTATAACCCTTACTGTTGGAATAATTTTGACATCCCGACTGTTAAATTCTGATGAATTTATAGGTATGAGGTTTTTGTGCTGCGGTGTAAATTTGTTAGAGTCTTTATGGCCAAAAAGTTTAATTACAGGGCAATATTTTGTAGATAGCATATGTGCAATTCCACTATCATTAGCTACAGCACAATTTATAAACTTTGTTGAACCCATAACTATTTCAATATTAGAAAAATCTTTAATAATATCCTCAGGAATTACTGCTTTAGGAAATTTAGCAATTAATTGATGTTTAATTTTAATTTCATCTGGACCTAAATACAGGACAATTATATAACTCTTTTTTTCAAAATATTTTCCCACTTCGATAAATTTTTCAATAGGCCAAATTTTATTTTTTTCACCTGCTCCAGGGGCAATACCAATATATTTATTTTGACTTTTAAATATTAGAGCTAGGTTTTTTTCTAATTGCTCAGGTATATTTATTTTAAATGTGTCATCAATCTTATCCGGTTTAATTACATTCAACAAATTAAAAAGGCCATCAAGATAATATTGCCTTATATTTTTTGATTGTTTGTTGATACTTATAGAAGAAAACAAACCATTACCTGCGGCCGAAATAAAATGCTCGCATTTAATTCTTTTTAAAGCAAATGTTCTAAAAATTGCTTTTTGTGTGTCAAGAATATATTCATATTTTTTGTTTTGAAAATTGTAACTATTAGAAATGTCTTGCCAAAAAAAGGGATTGAGATCGGCTTGTTCAATAATTTCATCAATATACTGAGCGGCAATTGACTGGAGAAAGCTATTATAAACGGTTTTGCCTTTGTTCGTCATCCAAATCAAAAGATAGTTAGGCAGTCTTTTTTTTATTTCATGTAACAGTGGGAGCTTTATTATGCCATCCCCTAACTTTTCTCCATTAGTAAAAACAAGAATACTTTTTTCCATAAAATAACACTATACTAATATAGAAAAATATTAAAAAAATATTTTTTTACAACTAACTAAATTTGTAATCCTGTAATGAATGCAATAATACTTATCAAAAAGCTTGAAACAGATTGGATAAACCAATGAATTGGCTCGAGCGTTATTCCTATTTTTTTCCCTATAAGAGGAAGAACGAATAATGCAGTTATAATAATAAAAAACCCATACCGTTCCAATCTGGCAAGTTGATAAGAAAGAGGTTGTGGAAGAAGTCCAACTGCTACCCTTCCACCATCCAATGGCGGTATAGGTATCATATTAAAAACTGCTAGAATAATATTTATAAAAAAAAAGTTTGCAAGAGTGCGAACCAGCCAAGGATTATCTAATAAGGCGAAATTATGCATAGTGGATAATATTGAAGCAGCAACAAAGGCAAGTACTACATTTGTAACTGGGCCAGCAATAGCAACAATTATCATATCACGAAGAGGATTTTTAAGACGATAAAATTTAACCGGCACTGGTTTTGCCCAACCAAATACGAAAGGACTTTTCATCACGATGAGAAGCAAAGGAAGAATAACCGTACCGAATCTATCAATGTGTTTTAATGGATTTAGGGTTACACGTCCAAGTTTTTTTGCGGTATCATCTCCTAAGAGATTTGCAGCATAACCATGAGCAGCCTCATGCATTGTGATGGAAATTAAGACAGGTATAATCCAAATTGAAGCGATATAAATAAACTGTTGCATTACCCAAATATATCACCATTCACCCAAAGATGAAAAATGAAAAAGATCGTGACAGAAAGACTAGGGTAATGGTGCCCAGGGGCGGAATTGAACCACCGACACGAGGATTTTCAGTCCTCTGCTCTACCGACTGAGCTACCTGGGCAAAAGAAAAATCTGATAAATTGTTTTTGAATGTAATTCAATTGAATATTCTATTTTATGTACTATTTAATGCGATTTATCGCTAATCAAGGTTAATGTAATTTTCATCCGAAAGCCATTTCATTAAATCCAAATCACTGCATTTTTTTGAACAAAATGGTATGAATGGATCTTTTGATTTTTTCTTGCAAGAAGGGCACTTAACTTTTGTTTTGTGAAGCTTAACTATCTTTTTAGAATAAAGTTTATTTATTTCCATCTAAAGGTTATTCGGCCTTTGGTTAAATCATATGGTGTCATTTCAACTGTAACTTTATCTCCTGCCAAAACACGAATTCTATTTTTTCTCATTTTGCCTGATGAATGAGCGAGTATCTCATGATCATTTTCTAATTTTACCTTGAACATTGCATTAGGCAAAAGCTCTAATACAACGCCTTGGAACTCAATCGTACCTTCTTTTGGCATTAATTCTCCATTTATTATTTCAAGTTATATAATTATTTTTTATCCATTTGTCTAATTTTAACAGATAGCTTGTGACCTTCAAAATTTTCGATGCTCGCCATCTTTGAAACATTATCTTGATTTTTGTTAAAACTTTCTAAATTCATTTCAACTACTGAACTTCGTTTCATAAAATCTAACACACCAAGACCTGAAGAAAATTTTGCTGAACCTGAAGTTGGCAAAACATGGTTTGTGCCAATTATATAATCTCCAAACACTTCAGAAGCATATTCACCCATAAATACTCCGCCAACATCGTTAACTTTCTCTAATATTTTATTTCGAGATTTATTTTGTAAATGTAAGTGTTCTGGCGCAATAAAATCAATAATATCAGCAACATTGTCAAAATTATTTACAATAATTATTAAACCATTATTATTTAAACTTTTATCAATTATTTCTTTTCTTGGAAGTTGTTCTTTTAATTTGTTGATTGACAAGATTACTTGATTGGAAAAGTTTTCATCATCAGTAATTAATATTGATTGAGCTTTTTCATCATGTTCTGACTGAGCAATCAAATCTGCAGCTACCCAATTAGGCTTATTATCTTTATCAGCTACAACAACAATTTCTGAAGGCCCCGCTATTAAATCTATACCGACCTTACCAAATACTTGTCTTTTTGCACTAGCTACATAAGCATTTCCTGGTCCAAAGATTTTATTGACTGGTTTTACACTTTCCGTGCCATAAGCTAGTGCTGCAATCGCATGCGCACCTCCAATCTGATAAACCTCTTTTATGTTTAGTTCATTTAACAATGCTAAAATATAAGGATTTAATGATCCTGACTGACTTGGAGTAACAACAACAATTCTTTCCACTCCAGCAACTTTTGCTGGTATGGCATTCATTATAAGTGATGAAGGATAAACCGCATTTCCACCTGGTACATAAAGCCCAACTGATTGAATTGGTTTCCATATTGATGAAGTCTTTGCTCCATCTTCAATGATCTCGTAATTTTGTGGTTTTTGTTTTTCATGATATTTTGTAATATTTTGAATAGCTACCTTAAAAGATTGTAATACATTTATATCAGCTTTATTTTTATAAGATTCACGGATTTTTTTTGAAATTAATACATTAGATGAATCAATTAAACTTCCATCAAATTCTTTGGTATACTTAAAAAGAGCCTCATCGCCATTTTGAATAATTTGATTAATGATTTTCTTTACCGATTCATCAATATCTTTAATGTTTTGTTGTAGTCTTTTTTGTAAAAAAAATTTAAGATCTTTAAAAAAATTCTGATTTTCAGATCTTAGAATTTTCACGATACAATCTTGCTAATTTCATTAATCAAGGATTCAATTATTTTTATTTTTGTTTTGTAAGCAGTTCTGTTAATAATTAATTTTGACTGTACTTCAATTATTGTTTCAACTTCTTTTAATCCATTCTCCTTCAGCGTTTTCCCAGTAGAAACCAGATCTACTATTCTTCTGCACATTGATAAAGATGGTGCGAGCTCCATGGAACCGTTTAATTTAATTGGATCAACCTGTACTCCCTTGTCAGCAAAAAACCGTTTGGTCAAATTGGGATACTTTGTGGCAACACGAATATTACTCCAACTTGATGGATCTTCATTTTTCAGCAAGTTAATAGGTGCTGCTATGGATAATCTACAGTGACCGATATTTAAATTTAAAGGAGCATATACTTCAGAATAATCATATTCTTGCACAATGTCATCCCCAGCTATCCCTATGTGAGCTGCTCCAAAAGCAACAAAAGTACACACATCAAATGCTCTTACTTTAATATAATTTATGTTTGGATTCTTAGATTTAAAAGTTAATTTTCTTGTTTTTTCGTCAAACAACAGAGGATCAGGTGCAAATGTTGTTTTATTAAGAATCTTCTTACATGCTTTAATAATTCTTCCTCGAGGAACGGCTATGATAATTTTCCTAGTCATAATAAATAATTTGTAGGCTGTTCTATACACCTCAACAAAAACTTCTATAAAAAGTTAATTTATTTTTCTCTAATTATTGATGGTCCACATTTTCCAAGAGTTTCTTCAATTTTTTCATATCCTCTATCAAGATGATAAACGCGATTTACTTGCGTTTCTCCCTCAGCACACAAAGCCGCTAAAACCAAACTAACGCTCGCTCTCAAGTCGCTGGCCATTACTTGTGCTCCCTTAAATTTTCTACCGCCTTCAATGTAAGCTGTATCATTTTTTATTTTTATATTTGCCCCTAAACGATTAAGTTCAGACACATGCATAAAACGATTTTCAAATATTTTTTCAGTGATTTGAGATGTTCCTTCTGCCAGAGACATTAAAGCCATTACTTGCGCCTGCAGATCTGTTGGAAAGCCCGGGTAAGGTGCAGTTTCTATATTTGTTCCATAAATTTTATTTGAAGGTAAAATTGTTATAGAACTTTCATCTATTTTTAAATTCGCACCCATTGATTTTAAAGTTTCGATCAGAGAATTTAAATGGTTGGAGTTAATATTTTTAACTGTAAATTCCTTATTTAGCATAACAGCCGCTATAGTATATGTTCCAGCCACAATTCTATCAGTCATAATTGAATGGTCAGCTTGATAAAAGTCATTTACGCCGACAATTTTAATAGAATTACTACCGGCTCCAGATATCTTAGCTCCCATTTTATTTAAGCAAACAGCTAAATCAATTATTTCTGGTTCTTGCGCTGCATTATTAATTATTGAAATTCCATCTGCTTGCGCAGCAGCCATCATAATGTTCTCAGTAGCTCCAACACTCGGAAACGTTAGGGTTATGGTTGTGCCAGTTAATTTTCCTTTAACTCTGCCCTTTACGAATCCGTTATCTATTTCAAAATCAACACCCAATTTACTTAATCCATCTAAATGAATATCTATTGGTCGAGTACCAATTGCACACCCCCCTGGAAGAGAAATCTTTGCTTCCCTAAAACGAGAAAGTAGGGGTCCTAAGACCAAAATTGAAGCTCTCATTTTTCGAACCAAATCATAACTAGCAGTACTGTTTTTTAAATTTTGAGAATTTAAAGTTAGTGTATGATTGTTTTGATTTACTGATACACCAAAACTTCTTAATAAACTTATCATAGAGTTCATATCCTGCAGTTTTGGCAAATTATGTAAATTTAAATTTTCCTTACTTAAAAGTGAGGACACCATCACTGGAAGAGCGGCATTTTTTGATCCCGGTATATTAATTGAACCGAATAAGTTAGCGCCGCCCTTGATCTTGATTTTATCCATCTTTATTACTAATTTTTTTTCTTTTAAGAATATTTAGTTTCATTTTTTGTTCTAATTTTTTTACTCTTAATTCTTTCAACCTTTTTTTATGAAAAGATTTAGTTGAAATTGTGGTTTTTTTATTCATATATTTTTTTTGCGAATAGGTTGAAAAATGATAAAATGGAACCCAGAAAGGAATAGCATGAATGAAGATAACATAAATATGGAAATAAGAAAATTCTTAAAAAAAGTTGGCATTACATCACAAAGAATAATTGAAAACCAAATCAATATGGCAAATAAGAGTGGCTCTATTAAGATTGGTGATGAAATAGAATTAGAAATGTCTTTGTCTATTAAGAATTTTAATTCCATAAACTCAATTAGCGGCAAAATATTAATCGACTAGTAAATAATTATTGCCATCTTTAAACTTAGTTTAATAACTTCAATCATGATAAATTGAAGGCATCCGCAAACGGGTAACTTTAATCTCTTCTAGATTAATGCTTGAATTCAAAATCTTAGGTAAAGATGTTGTTTTTCTGATTATTTTTCCCCATGGATTAATGATCATTGAATGACCGTAGGTTTTGCGATTATTGTGATGTCTACCGCATTGAGCTGTTGCCACAACAAACACGGTATTTTCAATGGCACGTGTTCGAAGCAATGTTTCCCAATGATCCTTTCCTGTTGGTACAGTAAATGCTGAGGGAATAAAAATTATTTGCGCTCCCTTTTTAGTTAAATCGCGAAACAATGCAGGAAAACGTATATCGTAACAAATTGATAGGCCTAAAGTTACTTGTTTGATTTTACAAACTACTATCTTTTTTCCTTTATTAAATGATTGGGATTCTCTGTGTATTTCTTTTGAATTAATATTGACATCAAATAAATGAATTTTATCGTAATAATCAATAATTTTACCCTCCTTATTAATTAAGAAAGAACGGTTTAAAAGTTTTTTGGAGTTTTTCTTTTTTAACAATAGAGACCCTATATGAACAATTTTCTTATATTTTTTTGCAAACTTAAAGCATACATCCAGCACCGGGCACTTTGATTGATAAGTTGCATATTTAAAAAGATGGGCTCTATCACTAGTAATAATATTAGAACACTCAGGCGTTGAAATAATATCTGGATTAAAAGGAATTGTTTTTAATAAATTTTCTTTTATTAATTCCGAATTTTTAACAGGCTCTTCCAAACCCTGGATTTGTAATTGAGATATTTTGAGAATTTTCATTAAATTTAAATTATTTTAATTAGCTTATTCATATTTTTCTTGTAACTCCAATAATTTTAACCATCTTTCTTCTTTTTGATATAATTGGTCTTTCAAAGTTGTTAGTTCTTTAGTTATACTTGTAAATTTATCATAGTTATCTAAATATAAATTTGTATCCTTTAATTCATTATTAATTTCTAATATTTTTTTTTGAAAATTATCAATTTCATTTGGAAGTTGTTCTAATTCATATTGATATTTAAATGATAATTTTGATTTAATTTTTTCAATTGATTTTTTCTCTTCCATTTTTTTCAAAAGCTTAGCTTTTGGAATAATCTTATCTTCCTGATGGTTGAGAAAATCACTGTACCCTCCCATAAAAATTGATATATTGCCATTGCCATCAAAATGAAGAATTTTATTCACTGTCTGATCTAAAAAATCTCTGTCGTGTGAAACAATTAATAAGGTACCTTTATAATTAGTCAGCATCTCAGTTAACAAATCCATTGTCTCCAAATCCAAATCATTGGTTGGTTCATCCAAAATCAGGCCTGTTTGAGGATTAGCCAGAACCTTAGCTAATAACAATCTGTTTTGCTGCCCACCTGAAAGTGTTTGGATATTATCGGTTGATCTTGAGGGATCAAAAAGAAAATCTTTTAAATAACTGCAAACATGACGTTCCTTTCCTTGCACCTTAAGATAGTCGCCACCACTCGGAACTAAAATTTTCTTTAAAGAAAGATTCGAATCTAAGTCATTGCGCATCTGATCAAAATAAGAAAAGCGCATATCTCTTTTTAACTTAATGGTGCCATGTGAGCATGGAATTTGACCCAAGAGAGCTTTGAGAAAAGTTGATTTTCCAGTCCCATTATCGCCCAGTAAGCCAATTCTATCGTTCTTGTGAATTTTAATTGAAATTTTGTCTAACACTTTCTTTGCGGTATCTTCATACGTAATGGATACCTTATGAAATTCTGCAATAAATTTTGAGTTATCTGAACCTGATTTTAATACTTGAGCTTTAAACGAGGAAATTGCTTTTCGGTAAGAAGATTCATCTTTTTCAAGTTGTTCTTTTAATTGTTTTGCACGCTCTAATCTTTTCAAATTACGCTTTACCCTTGCCTTCACACCCCTACTAGCCCACTCAACTTCAATATTAACAAATTGTTTTCTATTTTTTAATTGTCTCGCTTCTTGCTCAAACAGTTCTACTGACCAGCGATCAAAGTTTTTAAAACCTGATGGACTGACCCGTAAATTTCCACGATCCAGCCAAAATACTTTATTGGTGAAATTAGAGAGAAAAGTTCTATCATGACTAACGCAAATGATTGAGCCTGCATAGGATTTAAGGTAATTCTCAAGCCAAATGATACATTCCAAGTCCAAATGATTGGTTGGTTCATCCAGCAAAACAATATCTGACTCGCCAATCAACGCCTTTATAAGGCCAACACGTCTTTTTTGTCCTCCAGAGAGACTTCTAATAGCCGCAAATTTGTCTAAAACGAGGTTTTTACAAAAAATATCAATCTTGTATTGCTCGTCTTTACTCTTTAAAACATTTGCCAATTCCCTTTCTACAGTATTTGATTCCTTTAGATCAAAATGCTGACTAAAATAACTTGTTTGTAATCCGGGTTGTTTCCAAAGTTCTCCCTGATCTAAATCCTGTTTATCAGAAATAATCCTCATTAAAGTTGATTTACCTACGCCATTTTTTCCAATTAAGGCTATAAAATCGCCTTTGTGAACATCAACGTCCAGATCTTTAAATATTTCTTTTTTTCCAAAACTAATACAAGTTTCGCGTAAAGAAAAAATTAAACTGCTACTCATCATTTTATAGATTTAAAAAGATAAAAATCAACTAAACCGATAAACTAGAAATATTTAATAAAAATATTTTGCAAATTTATTATTTAGTTTGTGCCTTTCTCATTACTTTGTCACCAAACGCCGGCAGTGTTTGGATTCGTCCAAAACCCTTGTTTGCATACCAAATCGAGAAACTTAAAACTGACTCCGGTCCAGGTGCGGTAATTACATCCACAAAGTCGTACTGACCTTGTGTATAATACACATTTTCCAACTTTATATCCAATTGCTTCAATTTTTCACTTGATTTAGTATATCTTTCAGACTGTTTGTTTAACCATTTAGAATCAATTGATCCGAGTAGTATATATTTCATTGTCACCTCTCATTTTTTTATTAATTCATCACGACTACCCTACCACCAACTCAGTTAAAAGTTGATCAAAAATGCATGAAACTCATCAGGTAAGTGCTCCAATCCATTATTCAATATTAAATATTTCTATCATATTCAGTAAATTTTCTAAGTGATTGCGTTAAGAAAATCTCATAATTATTAATTTCATGAATTGGTTTATCAGTGATGCCTAGATACTTAGGATTTAAGTCAAAGTCATAAGAAGGTTCAAAAAAGAAAGGAATGGAAATTCGTTCCTCTTTATTTATCAAAACTCTGTGATTGGTCGCCTTAAAATAGTCATTAGTAAGAAATTGAAGAGCCAATCCACTGTTAATAACAAGTGAGCCAGGATCGTGGGGGACATCATACCATTGTAAGTTATTGCGGTTCTGAACCTGCAACCCCCCCTTCTTATCTTGATATAGAATGGTCATAATCCCGCTATCAACATGAGTTTCACAACCTAGCGCAACACCATCCTGTGATGAAATTTCAACAGGCTTATCCTGTTTGGGATAATAATTAAATCTCAATGTTGAAAAAGTCTTAGGTCTTTGAAACGCAATATCTGCTAGCTCTATGTTATCACTAATACAGCAAATTAAAGCCCTAAAAAGAATAATGCCCAGGCTAAAAACTTTATCATAGTAATCGTTAACATTTAGTTGCCATTCACCATCTATTAAAGACATGTCATGATTAACTTCAAATTTTTCTTTCTGAGTTAATTCTTTCATGGAAGTCGTTAATAAAGGATCCCCAATATCAAGACCTTCTTTGCCATTTACTGTTCTTGGAAAATACCCTCTGTATAAAGTATCGCTTTTTTTGTTCCATTTGTTTGGGGAAAAAGTAAGTTTTTTTTTAGTGGTAAGGAAAAAAATTTTTTACAGTTGGAATGAATTTTTTCTATAGAGGTATTAGGAATGCCATGATTAATTACAGTAAAAAAACCGACGTCTTCACAAGCTTTTTTTATCTCTTTTATTGTATCAAAAGACTGGGGTGATGTAGCTCCGTTAATTACCAAACTAGAAAGATCGATCTTTGGAATAAAGTCTTTATCTATCATAAATTTAAAAAAAATTATTAACCTACAAATAACCATGAAGAAGATTGCAGGAAAATAATGATTTATCAATCATTTTTTTGGCGAAGCAATAATAAAAACATGCTAAAACCTGATAACGAAAATATTAATGCATTGAAAGTAATGGCATTTATACTTGTTTCACCAGGACTGTTAGTCAAAACATATCTCCAAAAATTTAGTGCTATAAAAATTTGCATAAGCAATATGGTTATTAGTAATGGCAACTGGTTCTTTAATCCTTTAATTAACATAAAAGATAATCCAACTGCCAAGGAAAAAAAAATTATACCGATAATCTCTGACAAACCAGCGACAGCATGATTGAAGAATCCAATATTTTTTAAGGCGAATTCATCTGTAAAGATTAATAGCTGCAAAGCGTAATATAGGAGAAAAATAATATTAACTCCAATTAAGCATAAATTTATTCTGTTCTTACGCATTAATATTTAACTACATTTATGAAAATACCCTACCACCAACCACGAGGAATGTTGAGTTGAAATTATAAATCTAATGACCACGAAAAAACATATCTCTTATTCTGCTTTTACTGCTGACAAAAGGTCTAATATTAAGTTTATTTTCACGATAAATTATAAACAATCCGCTAAAGACGATAACAAGCGAGCCAATGATTTCAAAAGCATCTGGCAGGTCTCTAAAAAAAAGATAACCCATAATGAAGCCTGCTACTAGTTGAACATATTGAACAGGCGCAAACACGCTAGACTCCAATATTTTTGATGCTCCAGTAATACATAATCCCCCTATGCCTCCTATAATTCCACATACAACAAATATTAACATATCTACAAGTGGTACACTTACAAAATTTTGAAAAGAAAAAACTCCACTGATAACCAATCCTCCCACTGTGCCATAGAAGGCAAAAGCGATGCTCGATTGAGTATTAGCCAAGCGACGAATGATTAAAACATTTACGGCAAGAATAACAGCTGCAAAAAACAAACCGAATAAAGGTAAAGTAAAATGTATTGTTCCTGGTCGAGAGACGATAAGGACACCTACAAACCCTATTAACACAGCTGACCATCTACGAATGCCAACTTTTTCCTTTAGGATAAAATGAGATAAAATAGTTAGTATCAATGGCGTACTGAATAAAATTGGATAGATTTCAATTAAAGCATGCCGTTTAAAAGAATTAATTATTAACGCACCACAAATTACTCCTAAGACACCTCTTAATAACTGAATATGGATTTTATTATTAATTAACGTATTCCAATTGCTTGTTACTGCAAGTGTTGCAATGATTGGGATAAATGCGAACAAGCAAATAAAAAAATTTATTTCTAAGACTGGATATTTTTGAATTAAATACAACTTAATAATTGAATCTAATAATACAAATATTGTGTATCCAGAAAAACCCAATACAAAGCCAAAGACATTGGTATTTTCAAAATTAAATTTCACAATCTCTACTAATACCAACTATGAGAGATGTTGGAAGTTAAAGCGGAAAAATATCCTACTTCATATATACTTTTCTTCTTTGACAACATTGGATCTAGAACAAGAATTGATATTTGTAAGTCTCTCATCTGGATTCTTTTGAAAATAAACAAAATATTAATTGGTTAATTAGAGAAATTTTCCATTATAGCTTTATTTTTAAAAATTGAAAATTGGTTTTTTAAAAATTAAGTGATCCAAAAGTGTTCCACAAATATTTAATTGATCGTGGTGATTATGTGGTTGTTCCTTTGAGAAAACATAGGGGGTTGAGGTGGAAATTATTTTATTTCTTCTTGTTGGAAATATGCATCTTAATACTCCAACAGATTAATTAAATCTTAATTTCTCTTAGAATATCTTCAGTTTTTCTTATTCTGCAGTATCCTTTTATGCCTGTTAAAGAACTTTCGTGTCGTTCTTGAGTATGAGTAGCACACGCATCTTCAATCAAAGTAATTAGAAAACCTTTATCACATCCATCCCTAACAGCTGTTTCTACACATTGATCAGTTACTATACCCATAATCATTAAATACTGGACGGATAAATTTCTCAACACATATTCAATATTAGTCGAATTAAAAACACTTGAAGAAGTTTTAGGTATAATAATTTCATTATTCAAAGGTTTTAATTCATCAATTACTTTAGCATCTATTGAACCCTTAGGAACACACATACCTGAAATCTTATAATCTAGACTACTGTCTCTTCCATCTTGAGTAAGTGATTCTATAATTGTATAAATAACTTCTACATCATTTTCTCTACAAGCTTGTATTAATTTAGTGCCATTTGGAATAACAATATTTTTAATCCTATCCCACATATATTTATTATTTGGTTTTTCTCTAATAATCTTAGCGTTATATTCGCCTTTTTGTAAATCAATTATCAAAAGAGCTGTATGATCTTTTTCAATTCTTTTTTCACGGAAATTTATATCTCCTTTTAAGGGAATACTTTCAATCTCTTTTTTACTAATCATAATAAATTATTTTTTTTATAATATTCTTTTATTTTTTTTGACGATTTTGTATAATATTTTAAAGAATCATGATCATAATATTTTTTAAGAACTTTACTAATTAAATCACTCCAATAATTGATTGTTTCATTTTTAATTAATAAATCTTGTCGAATTTCAATTAAAACATATGGGAAGCCATTAATTTCAGCAAAAAAAGGAACAGTGAAATCACCTTTTAACATCATTTTATAAGGTTGGTTAATACCTAACTTTAATTTTTTATTTTTTTCTATTTCATTTGCAAAAAAAGATGTTAGTCTTTTATCATCTAAGTATAATAACCCAATATGCCAAGGCCTAATTTTTTTCAAATACACTGGTGTAAATGAATGGATTGAAACAAAAATCGGAACAATTTTTTTTCTAAGTTTTTTATTAAGAATGCTCTTTATTTTATTATGATAGGGAAAATAATATTTTTTAGCTCGTAAAATTTTTTCTGCTCTATTAATTTCAAGATTACCTGGTATAATAATATCTTCGCTTTTTTTTATAAAAGCTCCTTTTGTTTGAAGAGCTCTATTACAATCAACTAAAAGTCTAGAATATCCTGAATAGATAAGAGTGGAATTTGTTCTTTTGGAAATTTTTTTTGCAAGTTTCAATGCTCCAATATCCCAACCTATGTGTTTATTAACATTTTTTTGTGAAAGGCCTAAGTTTTTATATTTTTTGGGTATAGTTTTCGAAGCATGATCACAAAGTATTATTATTTTACTATGCTCATTGTGATTATATATTGAATACGGTTTATAAGAATGATCAAACTTCATTAATTTTTTTTATAGTTAAATTTTAATAAAAAAAAACAAACTAGAAAATATCAATATATTTATTTCTTTCCCAGGAATGAACAGTCGTTTCATATTGTCTTACCTCTGTTTCTTTTATTTTAATAAATTCTTCAAAGATTATAGAACCAAGTGCTTTTTCGATAACTTCATTTTCTTTTAGGTAAGTTAATGACTCATTAAATGTTCGAGGAAGAACTTTTAATTTGTTATCATTATTTTTATCTGAAAACTGACCAACATCTTCAGCAATCGGATCTTCCAAAGTTAACTTATTTTTTATACCTTCTAAACCAGAAGCAAGAACTGAAATTAGATAAATATAAGGATTATTTGAATTATCGCCTTGTCTTAACTCAATATGTCTTCTGTTACCTTTCCCAGGAATTCTTATAAGAGTAGATCTATTCTCTATACCCCAACAAATATGTGCAGGTGACCATGAACCTGGTAAGATTCTTTTATATGAATTAACAGTTGCACACCCAGTTGCAGTGAGAGAATGAGCATTTTTAAGTAAGCCAGCTACAAAATTTGCTCCTATATTTGATAAAGGAAATTCATCATTATCCGAACAGCTAATTTCTTTGTTATTTTGATCCCATAAACTTATATGAAGATGTAAACCGTTTCCTGGTAAATGATCAAAAGGTTTTGGCATAAAAGTTGCTAAATAACCGTGATCCCTAATGATGCTTTTAATGAAATCCCTAAAATTTATATAATTATCTATTGATTTTATTACATCATCATATGTCCATGTCGCTTCGTACTGACCGGGACCATATTCTTTTCCTACTTGCTCGATTTTAATATTTGCTTTGGAGATGGTTTGAGAAAGGTCATTCCATATCTGATTTATTTTATCCATTCCTGAAATCGTAAACATGCCATCAAAACTAATTGGAATTAAATTCTCATTTTCTTTCTTATAAATTGAGAACTCTGGTTCAAAGCTCAGTTTAATTGTAATTTTTAACTTGTGGAATTCTTCTGTTATTTTTTTTAATTGGCTTCTTGGGCAACCTTCCCATACTTGGCCTTTATCATCCAACATAATGGAGTTAAATCTCGCAACTCCAGGTCGATGATGTAAAATGCTATAACTTTCAAACTCAGGTACAGCTAAAAAATCTCCTGCATTAGCAAGAAATGCAGCATTATCAGCAAAATGATCATCAAGGCCAAAACTAAGATTAGCTTTAGCAAACACAACTCCATTATTAGAAATGGATGTAATTTTTGAAGCAGGAATTAATTTACCACACAATCGCCCACTGTAATCAGTGTAACAGATTTGAACTTGACCAATATTATCTTTTTTTAATAGGGAATCAAAATTTTTAACAGAATTCATCTAAATTTTTCTAATCTACAAAAAAAGTTTTAACTTCATTCAAATTCACTACATGACAATAAATCATATTAATAATTTCTAATTCATGAAGATGCAATTCATCTGTTGCTGCCGCACAACAATCTTCTACAACAGCAACATTAAAACTTTCATCAACAAGACTTCTTACTGTAGAAGAAACGCATTGATCAGTAAATATGCCTGTACAAATTACATTTTTAATACCCATATTAGATAGTATTAGTCTTAAGTTAGTGCCTGTTAAAGCACTGTCTGTAGTTTTCATCATCACAATATCTTTTGGGTCAGGTCTTAATTCATCAACAATTTGTCCACTTGGAGTATCTTTTGGTAACAACAAGTAATTGAACCCAGGTTTTTTCTGACTTAAAGATCTATCAATACCGCTTTCTTTATGACAAGCTATCCTTGCAAAAATATTTTCAACTTTTTTATCTCTTAAAAAAGAAATAAGATTTTTAATATTAGGAATTACCAGGTCGTTCATTCTGTTAAAAAAAGGTTGCCATTCTGCATTTTCTTCAGGATTGGCTTTAGGCTCTAAATATGTTTTTTGTACATCAATTACTAAATGAGCAGTCTCATTTGACTTTAAATAAATGTCATTAGGATCTTCTGCATATTTATAATAAAAACTTCTATGACGTTTCTTCCAATTCATATTTCAATCTTTCTTTTTAACTAAAATTTTTCTAATTGTATCTCCTATCTCATGAAAAGCAAATAAACCTTTAGGTTTAGTGATGAGGAATATAATCATCGTAATTGCTAAAATTACTTCAGTTAAGCCAATAAACTCGATTGTAATATAGTCACTAAATTTAATAACCTTTTCAATCCAACGCAGTATTTCAAAACTAATGTAAACTAGTAAAGCACCAGCAATGGCTCCTGTAACAGTAAATGAACCACCTATAACTAACATCGATATCACTAGAAAAGTTTCTTTGAGATAAAAAGATTTAGGAGAGAATGAAGTAATAAAATGTCCCCATAAACCCCCTGCTATTCCAGCCAAGAACGCACTAGCAATTATAGCAAACCATCTCAAATATATTATATTTGCACCAATTGATTCAGCAGCTATATCATTATCACGCGTTGCCCTTAATAAAAGTCCAAAACGTGAATCTTTATAAATAAAAGCAAAAGTAACAGCAAAAAAAGCAAAAATTATTGCTATTTCTAAAGTTGTAGCTTTAGGGATTCCAAAAAAAGTTCTTGGACCATTGGTGACAGCACTCCAACCAACAACTATTGAATGGATAACCATTAATAATGCAAAAGATGTTATCACTGCAGCAGCATCTTTTAATCTCATCAGGGGTAAGGTTAATATTGCAGCAACAAAAGCCGTAAATATACCACCAATTAAAATAGATATTATTGGATCCAAAGATACATTTTGTAAAACAGGATAGAGATCACGGAGAACAAATCCTTTCATTTTTACAGGAATAGAGAGAAGTCCTGAAGAGTAAGCTCCAATGCACATAAAACCTATATGGGCAAAAGAAAGAATGCCAGAGTTTCCCATAAAAATTTGTAATCCAACTGTAAGGATGATGTATATAAAAAGTATCGTTACTATTCTTTCAAAAACTACTGTGCCAACAAAATAATTGATTATATAAATTGCAACAAATAGTCCTAGAAAAAATAGGATATTATAAAAGTTATTATTATTAATAAATTTCATTAAGTTCTGATTCCTGTAGCTGGACCTTTAATCAAACCTTCGGGTCTAATTAAAAGAATCAAAATCACAAATGTAAAGGTAAATGCATCTCGAAATTTAAGTATATCTTGAGGCAATAAATAATTAAAACTCATATCTACAAAAGCAAGAATAAATCCACCCAACACAGCACCCTGAACGCTTCTCATTCCTCCAATAACAGTTGCAATAAAAGCAATCAAAAGTGGTTCCAGGCCTATTCCGGGGAAAACCATTCCGAGTTTACTCATCCAAAGGGTGCCACCTATTCCTGCAAGTAATCCACTTATTGCAAAAGCAGTAGTAATAACAAGATTAGCAGGTATTCCTAACATTCGTGCCATGTTAAAATTTGTTGCGGCAGCTCTCATTGCTAAGCCAATATGAGTTCTTTTCATAAATTGATAAAAAATTATTAAACAAATAAAAGTCACTGCAATTGAAATTAGGTTTCTGACTGGAGTAATCACACTTAAGAATTGAACACTGTCAGATAAAAAACTAGGCATTGGAACATTTTTTGGTCTTGCAGAAATAAGGAGTAAAGCAGCATTCTGCAATAAGGTTGCAAATGCAAATGATGTAATTAATACTGCAGTAACCGATTTTTCTCTAACTGGTCTAAAAGCAATGTAATCTGTTGCTATAGAAAAAAATATTGACATCAAAATTGCAACTAAAGCCATAAAAAACCAAGGGAAAGGGGTAGCATTAAGAAGAAACATTGAGTAACCAAAAACTAATACTAGCTCTCCATACGCAAAGTTAACTAGTTTTAATATTCCGTAGACCAGAACCAAACCTAGAGCAAATAAAGCATACAAACTGCCCAAACTTAAAACATCAACAATGAATTGCAAAAGCATCTCTATTCCCCAAAATATATTTTTTTAAAATCAGTTGTATCTTTTAAATCTGAAGCTTTTCCTGATGAAACAATTTCTCCTAATCTTAAAAAATAAACTCTATCAGCTATTGATAATGCTTTCATTGCATGCTGTTCAACCAGTAGAATTGTTAAATCTGTATCTTTTTTTAATTGTTCAATATGTTCATATATTTTTACAACTAATGTTGGTGCAAGGCCTAAGGAAGGCTCATCTAACAACAACATTTTAGGTTTAGACATTAATGCTCGTCCTATTGCAAGCATTTGCTGTTCTCCACCTGAGAGAGTTCCTGCTATTTGATTTTTTCTATCTGACAAAACTGGAAAAAGATCATAAACATCATCCATGGTTCTTTTAACAAAGTTTTTATCTTTCCTATGAATATATCCTCCTAAAATTAAATTTTCTTCAACAATTAAATCAGGAAAAATATCTCTATTTTCAGGAACAGTAGCAAGGCCAAGAGATAGTATTTTTTCTGGTACCAATTTGGAAATATTTGATTCTGAAAAAATTACTTCACCTTCAGCCTTATTAGATATACCTGCAATTGATAATATCGTAGATGTTTTTCCAGCTCCATTGGCACCCAACAAAGCTACTGTTTCACCTTGATCAACATATAAATCAACTTTCTTAACACCAATTACTGGTCCGTAATTGACTTTTAAATTATTAACTTCCAGTATTCTCATCTTTTAAAGTCTTCGCCAAGATAAGCTTTGATGACATCAGGGTGTTTTTTAACATAATCTATTTCACCCTCAGCGATAGTTGAGCCTGAGTCTAAGACATGTAATCTATGACATAGTTTCATAATTAATGACATGTCATGATCTATAATTAAAACGCCAACATTAAATTTATTTGGAATTGAACTTAGTATTTCTAATAAAATCTCTGATTCATTTTCATTCATTCCCGCTGCAGGTTCATCTAAAAGTAAAAAATCTGGACTTGTTGCCATTGCTCTTGCAATTTCTAATCTGCGTCTATCGCCAAAATTAAGAGCAGAAGCAAGTGAATCTCTAATTCTATCTAAATTAAGGTAACGAATAATCTCATTACAGTAGTTAATTCTTTTAGAAGTACTTTTTTCTGAAATTAATGAAGCTGCCTTAATATTTTCAAAGGATGTTAAAGTATCAAAAGTTCTGACAACTTGAAAAGATCGAGCAAGTCCATGTTTAACTTTTAATCTAGGTGATAAGTTTGTTAAATCTAAATTATCTTTTTGTACTAAACCACTGTTAGGTTTTAATTGACCACCAAAAACGTTTAAAAGAGTTGTTTTACCTGAACCATTTGGGCCAATTAAACCTAGTATTTCATTGGTTTCTAAAGATAAAGAAACATTGTCTAAAGCCCTAAGACCTATAAAATCAACAGTTATATTTTTACAGGAAAGTTTCATTAATTAAATTTTTACAATTACATTTTATAAATAAAAAGGGGAAATAACAATTTCCCCCTTTTTTTTTCAAAAAATAATAATTATGGAGCTGGTGGATTTTCTGGATTTCTCCAACCCAAAAATGAAGGGTTTCCTTCAGTTAAAGCAACTAATGCGGCCGCTTTATAAGGATAGTGCCCATCTGCAGCATTACTGTAATCTAAATCTCCAGTTAATAAATTAAATTCATTATCTTCAAGAGCTTTAGCAACGGCTGCACCATCTGTTGTTCCAGCTATCTCAGCTGCTTGTGCAAATAGCATTACAGTATCCCAACCAGTTGCTACAAAGGCAGTATCTGGAGGTGAACCATGGAAGTCAGTGTAAAGTTTCACAAATTCTGGCATATCAGGATGACCCTCTGTTCCTTGCATCCAAGTATGGGTCACAAAATAAACATCAGATCCAAATTTTGTTCCTAACGCTTCCCAAACTCCTGGATCATCATACGAATCTCCACCTAAAATAGGAGCTTCAATTCCCGCTTCCCTTAAAGTTTTTGTAATGAAAGCTATGTCAATACCATAAGATGATATGAAAATTACATCTGGTTTTTCATCTAATGCTTTAAGTCTTGCTAACTGAGCAGAAAAGTCATTATCTCCATTTGTATAAGTATCTTCTAACAATATTCTTCCACCAATATCTGCAAAATGAACCAAAAAGTATTCTGAAAGACTTCTTGTATAAGCTATGATTTGATCTGTAACTACATAAGCTGTTTTCCAACCTTTTTCATTGTATGCAAATTCAGCTGCAGTTGCACTCATGGTAGTATTCCACATTGATAAAGTAAATTGCTTGTCACCTAATGACCAAGAACTATAAAGTGGGTCTGAAGCACACAAAGACATTCCTACTATACCAGCAGCCTGAGCTTCTCTGCTAGCAGGTCCGCCAAAATCAAAATCACAAGGAGCTATAATAAATTCTGCACCTTGACTAATTAATTCTGCAGCCGAATTACCAACTACAACTGGGTCCGATTTACCATCTAAGTTAACAAACTTTACAGTTCTACCTAAAATACCGCCTTTTGTGTCATTTAAGTATTTTACAGCAACTTTAGCTCCGTTAATACCCGGAGTATCTAGAGGAGATTGTATCCCTGTTTCACAAGCAGCCCCTCCAATAAGTAATTCTTTGGCATTAAGACTTGTCCAACTAAAAAATAATAAAGTAGAGAAAAGAAATATGCCAAAGTTAAATATATTTTTTTTCATTTTTCCTCCATAAATTTTCAATATATAAATTGAAAAATATTAAATCATTGTATCTATTTTTTATTAGATGTCTATTCATATAAAAGATGAAATAAGTGGAGTTTTTATAATAAAAATAATAAGTAAGTTATAAAAGTAATACTAATATATATTCATTATTTAAAAGATTTCTATAATCTTAATTACCATCCTTTAAAGGCTAATACAGTTTCATCTGAAACCAAACCTTTAGATACATCTTCAAATGCTTTATCAAGAATTTCAAGTCCTAAATTAGATTCTTTTTCACTCATAATTAGAGGAGGCGTGAGTTCTAGTACATTTGATTCCATACCAACATAGAATATAACAAGGCCTAATTCATAAGCTCTATAAACAACCTTTGCAGTTTCAAGTTTTGCTGCTTTTTTATCTTTGTAACGATCTTTTACCAATTCCACCCCAATAGCAAGTCCTCTGCCACGTACATCACCTATTAATTCATGTTTATTAGCTAGTTGTTTAAAACCTTCTTGTAAATTTTTACCAACAAACTTAGCATTAGCTATTAAATTTTCATTTTGAATAGTTTTTAATACTGCTCTACCAGCAGAAACAGAAACCGGATTTCCTGAAGCTGTCATGATAGAAAATGCGGGAGCAAAATCCATCAGCTCGGCAGGGCCCACCACTGCTGATAATGGTAGACCACCACCTAAAGCTTTACCGAAACTAATAATATCAGGTGCAAGACCATCGTGTTCAAAGGCATGCATTAAACCAGAACGACCAAGGCCAACTTTTACTTCATCCACAACTACAAGTATTCCATGAGCTTTACATCGTTCCTCTAAAGATTTCATAAAACCTAGGGGTGGAACAATAACGCCACCATCTGATTGAATCGGTTCAATGAAAACTGCAGCTACATCTTTTGGTGGACAAGATGTGTTAAACAATTCGTCAAGCTTTTTTAAAATATTTTGTGATAAATTATCTTCAAACTGTGGACGGTAGGGATTCGGATAAGGTAAATAAATAACACCCTCACGTTTAGGTGAATGTTCTTGTGAACTATGACCTGATATGGACATTGAACCTGATACACCGCCGTGATAAGCGCCATGAAAAGTAATAAATTTTTTGCGACCTGTTGCAGCTTCAACCAAACGGACAATCATATCATTCGCATCAGATCCAGAATGGCCAAACCAAACCTTGCGAGGAGTATTGCCAGGAACAATTGCGAGTAATTCTTCTGCTAATGTAATTGCTGGTTCTGAAGCGTAAGAAAGTAAGCTTGATGAAGCCATGCTTTGTGATGCTTTTGTGATAGCGTCAGTAATAGCTGGATGACTATAACCTAATCCAGCTGCTCCCCAAGAGCCAGCGAAATCTAAAAGTCGCCTTCCATTTTCTTCAATTATATAACAACCTTCACCCCCTACTGGGGCTACTGGAAAGAAACGTATTTTTTCTATTCCAGCTATGAATTTTGTATCACGATTTATAAGATTGTTAGTCATAGTTTATATATTTTTATTATATGAAATAATAGTTCATTTAGTACCCAATAACATTTCAATCATTTTTATTACCCTAGTCGATTTCTTTTGTGTATTTTTCATCTTGAGAGATATCATTTAAATATTTTTCAACTCCTTATTTAATTTATACAATACAAGTTTACCGCTAACCACAATGAATGTTGAGATAAAAATGGAAATTATTGAAAGCGAATTGTTCCAAAAGTGTTCCAAAAAGAGATGAACCAGGATTATTTGGTAGCGGAGGAGGGATTTGAACCCCCGACACAAGGATTATGATTCCTCTGCTCTAACCAGACCGATAATAAATTCTGCTTTCTATTACTCGATTTCTTATGTGTATTATAACACGATATCCCATAAAATTGTATGCGAAATGAATCAGAAATGAATCGAAAAAGATTCCAAAAGTTCGTCCTCAACAAAAGTGATTCAAAGTGGATTCATATCAGGTCATAAACGATTCAAATTCGCAAAGAAAAAAAGTTTATAGGATTATTGAGACCGGAAATCAAACAACCTCTCGTATGAATCTTAAAACGACTTTTCATACTGGGACACGCGCCAATTCGACCCCATACACCCCTTATTTCAATTACCACCCTATTATTTGGCAAAGATCGAGTGTAAGAGGGACATAGACAGCCATAATCGTTAGGAGTTCTACTTGAAAAAAAATTATAAAAATTCTAAACTATTTCAAAAATGGAAAAGAAACAAAATAACAATAGATAAATATACAAAAGCTATTCTAACGCTGATTGCAGTTGGGATATAGTGTTATATACTGCGAGATGTTAGGAAAACAGAACGCACTTTTTTAAAATAATGTTAAGTCAAGATAACGAAAATAATCAATTAGTAATTTGCTCTGTATTAATTATTACATTAGTAGCTGTTGCAATAGCATTATATTTTACTAGATCTATAATGATACCTTTCATTCTAGCTTTATTTGTAAGAATATTGATTGATCCAATAATTGAATTTCAAACAAAAAAATTAAGAGTACATCGTTTTGTTGCAATAATTGTAGCGGTTATTATTATAATTGCTTTCTTAGTTTTAGTTGTTCCTTTAATAGTAAACTCTTTAGTACTTTTTTTAAAATCAGCTGATGATTATAATACAAAAGTTCTTTTATTAATTGAAACAATAATTTTTAAGCTTCAAGAATTTGAAATTGAAATTGATAGAGAAGCAATTAAAGAATCTTTTTTAAATTTACCTTTTTTAGAATGGACGTATTCTACTCTAAGCAACGGGGCAAATTTCATAGGAAAACTTATCTTAGTTGTAGTTTTGACATTATTTTTATTAGCTAGACCTAGTTATAAGAAAAAATCTGAAACTTGGGAAAATATTAACAAACAAGTTAAGAAATATATTTTCGCTAAATTTATTACATCATTATCAACAGGTGTTTTGACAGGAATTATTTATTGGTTTTTAGGATTAGATTTAGCGTTGCTTTTTGGCACTTTAACTTTTTTACTTAACTTTATACCTGTTTTAGGATCAATTATTGCCGTTCTGCTTCCTTTGCCAGTAGCTTTTTTACAATTTGATGCACCAATTATGATAGTTTTAATTATAATTTTACCAACCATTGTACATATAATTTTAGGATATATAATTGAACCAAAATTTTTTGGTAAAACTTTTAACTTGCATCCCGTAACAATTATTATTGCTTTAATATCTTGGGGTATGATATGGGGAATTACAGGCATGTTACTTGCCGCACCCCTTACAGCAATTATAAGAATTTTATTTGAACAATCTGATACAACAAAACCTATTGCACTCTTATTATCTGGAAAACTCCACTTAAAAAATTAATCCAAAAATATTCCAAAAAGATTCCAAAAGTTCGTCCTCAACAAAAGTGATTCAAAACAGATTCAAATTGATTCAAAATGAATCACTGAGCAGGATTTAAACTTTTTTATGAGCTTATGATTCAACGTAAGAATATAACCCTCTCTATGAATCTAAAATTGAATCTAAAGGGTATTCTAGGACCGAAAATCGAAAATAAATTGGTCCCGGGGCACCAACAAGTTGGTGCGACGCATACGTTAACCCCACCCCCCCTAATAGCATTTGGGACTCCTAATAATTCAGTGAAGGCAAGTTTGATAGAGGCAGACATACCCCTAAATGTTTGTAGGGACGTTAGGGTAAAAAAATTATAAAAAGTTTTAAATGTTTTACTTCTTCTTTGGTTTGAGCTCATCAACAAATGATTTGTTGAATTTATAGGTCAGTCCGCCCCATTGATTTTGAAAATCTTGCCACTCTCCTTGGGGTATGTAGCCGTCCTTAGCCATTTGATCGACCCAGTTTATAAATTCTAATTCCGTAAAGTTAAAAAATGTTGTCTTTTTATAAGCAATTCCATCAGCACCGTTGAAGAAACAACGGTAAAATTCTTTTTCCTTATTTTGTTCTTTCAAATCTTTCATTTGTTCAGCCATAAGGATATAATTTTCAATCTGATGCAATACACCGTTGGTAAAACCTGCTTGATAAGTACAAAAATTTTTATACTCAGGAATTATTTCGGGATGATTCTTTGCTAGTTTCCTGAGCTTCAAAAGATACTTGTCATTTTCAATAGAATCTTTTGGATACTGATCTTTAATGTAGCTTTTTTTCGTTTTCTTTTTCATTTACCTATCTTTGTTCAACATTCCCTTTAGTTTTTTTGTTTCCGCTACGGCGTTGTCTCTTTCCTTGCGAACCTTTTCTAATTGAATTCTATCTTCCTGCCACGACCGTAGAAAATCACCGCGATTTAATGGGGGAACTACTTCACTCATACTTGTGTACTTAGGATCTACTTTTTTAATTCTTTCTGAAAATCTTTCCTTGCGCCGAGGCACAACACCTTGGCGTATTATTTCATTTATGTC
>Ga0208391_1000204_pt1 | contig 33137 bp, 33 predicted proteins | sample Knorr_S23_td_Bot_FD_185612 | JGI IMG/M metagenome (GOLD analysis project Ga0208391, IMG submission 185612) | Marine microbial communities from Southern Atlantic Ocean transect - Knorr_S23_td_Bottom_ad_3770_LV_A (SPAdes) (version 2) | ecosystem: Environmental > Aquatic > Marine > Oceanic | place... | reverse complement strand
GCGGAGGTAACCCGGACCATTCCGGTTGCAAGGCGGTCAGCAGATCAGGCAAGACTAACAATGACAAGCCCGGCGTGGTGCTGCCTGGGGTGGTAGTGTTGGTTGGGTTAGACATCGGCGGCCCCGTCCTTAGCCTTTGGGGGGCGGCGCCGTCTGGCCTTAGCGGATTTGTGGGCGAGTTGGGCGAAGTAGGCTTTGCGGGCGGCTTCAGCCCGCCGGGCGCGCTCTTCGGGGGATAGGGTTCCGTCCGGGTCAACTTCCCGCTCAAAACGGGCCATGAAGGCTTCACGGGCGGCTTTGGTGGTTTCCTTGGGGGAGTGGGTGGCGTGAAGGCGGTAGGCCCCGATGCGGCCACGCCGGGCCATTTCTTTGGGGTCGTAGGTGAGTGTGCGGTAGATTAGCCTATCATCGGCCTGGACCATAACAAAAGTCCGCTCCTTGCGTGCCGTCGGCCTTTCGGTCCCGGCTCCGCCAAGCGGACTTAACCGTCTGAAATCTTGTATTTGTTACAGACTAAAATACCGTATACGGTATGTCAAGAGCCACTTTGCAAGGCGCTGCCGTCCAAGGTGTTGGAGTAGCTACAGGCTAGGCAACTCACCTGAAGCTGGTCAAGGTTTACCCGCTCCCTAGTGGGTAGGCGCTCCCGTGGGATTTCGGGGAATAAACTACTCTCCCCGGATTGTGCGATGGGGCCATAATGCCCATCGTCAGCGACGCCGGACCGTCGGGGGTGCGCGTCCTTCGGGGGCTTACCCCGCCTGTTTCTCCATGCAGCGTGGCGGTGGAGTTTGTAATCGCCAGTTTTCTCTTTGCGGTAGCCCTCTAAGAGGGAAACATACTGTATCCCACCTAGGCTTATCAAATCACCCAACACCGCCCCGCAAAACTCCATCCCGCACCGGACACCCTCAGACACGACCGCAGCGTTGCGGTCATGGCTGGCTATTCGCAGTTGTGCGGGCATTACAATCTGTCCCCCGGACTAAGACGCCGATGGGCTGCCACCGCCCGCTCTGTTGCCGCGCTCGCAGCGTAGCGTGAAAGCATCGTCCGGCTATTCCAGCCAGCCAGCCTCATAAGGTCGCTTTCGGTCCCACCCTCGCTTAACCAACTGTGGGCGAAAGAATGGCGTAACTGATGGGGATATATCCGGCCAAGACCAGCGTCGGCGCCACGGCGCCGGATTATTTGCCGGATTCCCGAGTCGCTCATCCGGCCTTTGATGCCCAGCCATAAATAGGGAAGATCCGAGTCCTTGTGTATGTCGCGCTTGCGAATGTAGCGATCCAAGGCCCGGACAGTCTTTTTCCCAACGGCAAGCACCCGCTCCCTTCGCCCTTTGCCCAACACCCGGAGTATTCCTTGGTCAAGTTCCACGTCGCTTAGGCTTGCGTCGGTGGGATGCCACCTTAGGTTGGTAATCTCGCTCAGTCTGGCGCCGGTGTCTATGAAGACCCGGATGATCGCAGCATCCCGCCGGTCCTCGGCGGACTGTCCCTTGTCACAAGTGGCCAAGAGCGCCCTCAACTGTTCCTCGCGGAGCACGTCGGGCGGGTCCAGCGGCACCCTGGGCGGCTTCATCCGCGCCATGGGCGACTCTTTGACCTCTCCCTCTTCGGCTAACCACTTAAAGAACGTCTGAAGACCCCTATACCTGTTGCTGGCGGTGGCCGGTTTCCAACGCTCCAGCAAGTCGGCAATAAAAGCCTCGACATGCTCGCGGCGGATGTTGGCCACTTCCTGGGGCATCCCTTGAGCAGCAACGAACCGGGCGAACTGGCGCACCGCCTCGGTGTAGGTCTCCTGGGTCCTCGGGCTCAAGTTCTCCGCCCGGAGATGACGGCCAAAGGAAGCCATGTTAACGGCCAGGTCACCTTCTGATATAATCGCCACCTGAGAAGCCGTATCAATCATAATTACCACCACTAAAATCCGCTTCGAAACTTGTCCAGTTATGTGCTCTCATAGCATTGTAGCACATGCTAAATCAGGCAGGCAACCAGATATGTGCTCTGTCTAGGCATAGATTCCGTGGGGGTGTAGCTCAGCGGGAGAGCACCTGCTTTGCATGCAGGGGGCCAGGGGTTCGATTCCCCTCACCTCCACCAATACTTTGAGGCTAAATTCCCCTCATTAACCCAGTTGTATTTTCTAGTCCCCAGAGAAGAATGGGTGTTGATCCCCTGTTGGCCGGTCAACCGTAGGTGTGAAACTGGTATAAGCGGTTCCGGCGACTGAGTTAGTCACCGGCCCGAGCGGGCCCCACCCGCCATTTTCAGATTCGCCAACACCGGGCATTCTCTCGCAGATGACCCCCATGTTGATCATGCCACGTGGGTTTTCGGCCGGCTCTGGTAATAACCGGGTAATGCAGACGGATGTAATGTACATAATGTATTAGTTCGTTTCATTCGGGTAACAATCAGGACGCCATAGGAGGAGATAAAATGTCTAGCAGCAACGTATTAATGACTGCCTTGGTCGCCGCCACGGCCGTTGGCGCCGCCGCCGGTCTTTTGTTGGCCCCGAAACCCGGAAAAGTGACCCGGAGATTCGTGGCCATGCGGGCCCATAAGGTGCGGAACAGAACCGAAGGATATGTGGGTTCGCTTAAAGAGAAGATGCGCAGTTCCTAGCAGAATCAACACGATGTCTTTCCTGATGCCGCCTCGGATTTAGAGTCAGGCATCCCGGTTCAACCAAGAACGCCGCCTGAAAAGGCGGCGTTTTGTATTGCCCCCAACAGCACTACCTTTCTTCATCGGGCGATTCCGGCCCTTTGCCCATTACCCCGATTTCCTTGAAACTTTCTTCAAGATTGGGCGTTACAATCTACATTGGATCCGTCGTTTAGCGCTTGAAGAACGGGTAAACAGGAAATATCTAACTAGAAAGGAGGAACCGGTGTTGAAGAAATATTGGATAGGCATATTCACCGCAGCCGCTCTGTTGATGGGAGCCATCACCGTCGGCGTCGTGGCGGCCCAAGATACCGGAGAGGGAGAGAATACCGCCGAGGCAGAGAATTCGGCTCCCAAGACAATCCTGGGCCGGGTAGCCGCCGTTCTGGGCCTGGATGAAGCAACAGTCGAAGATGCTTTCCAGCAGGCCCGCAAGGATCAGAAAACTGAGGCCTACAGAGACAAGCTCGACCGGCAAGTGGAAAACGGGCGGATAACTTCCGAGGAAGCAGAGGAGCAGTTCATTTGGTTCCAGTCACGCCCCGACTCCGTGGCGGGCAGTTTCCGGAAAAAAGGCCGCCAGCGGCCCGGCTTCGGCCACGTCCAGTCTTTCGAGGGCAAACGCTTTGGAATGAGAATGCACCGGCGTGGCGGCCGGTGGGCCGGCCCGGACTTCAGCAGCTCCGGTTGGCATAATCACGATGGTCAAAAGTCCCTTCAGCAAGAAGTAGCCCCCATCGAGCCGTCATCGGAAACTGATCCAGCTTCCCAATAACGGGACCGGAAGGGTAGACTTTTCCTAAAATGATGTAGGGGCAGAATCCGGCCGGGGGTTCCGGCCAGGAGTAAATAGGTGGCAACTACGGTTTTAATTTTGGAGGACGACCCCCACACGGTGGAGGTCGTCCAACTCTACCTGCGCCGGGACGGACATACCGTTTTGTCCGCGACGGACGGCATCGCCGGGCTGAGCTTGGCCAGAGAAGCCCAGCCCGACCTTATTGTCTTGGACCTGATGCTTCCCGGAATGGATGGCTTGGAGATATGCCGAACCCTTCGCCAGGAGTCGGACGTTCCCATAGTAATGCTGACGGCCCGGGCGGATGAAGAGGACCGTCTGGCCGGCCTAGAACTAGGGGCCGACGACTACGTTACCAAACCATTTAGCCCCCGGGAGCTGGCCGCCCGTATCCGGGCCGTCCTTCGCAGATCCGCTCGCGACGGGTTGGAAGCAGGCGCTTCCAGTTTGGCCTACGATTCAATCTCCATGGACATGCGGCAGCGTGCAGTACATGTAGGCGAAACCCAGATCCACCTCACGCCTACTGAGATCCGCTTGCTGGCCTTGCTTATGCGAGAGCCGGGCAGGACTTTTACCAGGGACCAGATCATCGATCGGGTCTTTGGCTACGATTTTGAAGGATTCGATAGGTCTGTGGACTCTCACGTCTATAGCTTACGCCGTAAACTTGAAGCGGCTGCCGGGGACAAAAGGTACATTCACACCATCTATGGAGTAGGCTACAGGCTCGGCGATGCGTAAGGTCCTATACAGCCTGCAACTTCGCTTGATCATCGGATTTGCCGCCATCCTGGCTTTGGCCCTGGGCAGCGTAAGCTACTACGTAGGACAAGCCGCCGAGCGGGAAGCGGAGTCTATGCAGACCAGGCGCAACGAGATCCGCCGGGCCCGAATCGAAAGATTGGTTTCCCGGAACTACTCCGTGGAATTCCAATGGGAGCAGATCCAGCCAGCCTTAGAGCAGGCAGGCCGCGTCTCGGGCCGTCGCATCGTGGTCACGAACCAACATGGCGATATCGTGGGAGATTCCCATAAGGGATTCGGGGTCCCATGGCGGCGCCATGACAAAACAATCATATCGTCGCCCATCGTGGTCGGCGACCAAGAAGTCGGTTTCTTTGCGTTGGACTCGAAGAACGCGCCCGGGGCCATCCCGGAGCCGCCGATCTCGCGTCTGGCATCCGCCGTCAACCGCTACCTCTTGTGGGCCGGTCTGGCGTCGGGTGTAGTCGGTGTCCTGATGGTTTCACTGGTGTCCCGGCGATTGCTCTCTCCAATGCAGGCCCTGGGTCACGCGGCCAGGAGATTGGGTGGCGGCGACCTAACCCAGCGGGTACCGGCTACCGGCCCCACCGAACTCGTGGACCTGGCCGGGTCTTTCAACGCAATGGCGGGTAGTTTGCAGAATGCGGAGGAACAGCGGCGGAACCTGGTCGCCGACGTGGCCCACGAGCTACGTACTCCCCTATCAAACATTCAAGGATATCTGGAGGCGGTCAAGGACGGACTTCTAGAGCCCAACGAGGAAACCATAGACACGATTTATCAGCAGGCCGTTCACCTGTCCCAACTGGTGGAGGACCTGCGGCTGCTGGCCCAAGTTGAGGGAGGGAGCCTTGGCTTAAATATTGAGCCTGATTCCTTGCCAGAGGTGCTGCGACGTTCGGTTGAGGCATTTCGGGCAAGGGCCGAAGCAGAAGGGGTAGAACTATCCATCTACACACCGGCCGATTTTCCTCTGGTAACCATGGACCGGACCCGCATCGCTCAGGTGGTAGCCAATCTGTTGGAGAACGCTATTCGGCACACCCCCAGTGGCGGCCGGGTAGAGGTCCGGTTGGGCGAAGCAGCCATCGCTAAAGCGACTGTCACCGTATCAGACTCAGGAGAAGGGATACCTACCCAAGAGTTGCCAAATATATTTGAGCGATTTCATCGGGTAGACCCGTCACGCGCCCGGTCCACCGGTGGCGCCGGGCTCGGTCTAACCATCGCAAAGCAACTGGTCGAGGCGCACGGTGGGACCATACACGCCGAAAGCGACTTGGGGCAAGGCAGCCGGTTCGTATTCGAACTCCCCTTGGGCGATGTGGGGTCGTGAAAGTGACAACCGGGATTCCGTGAATCGATGACCGGAATCTTGATGACCTATGTATATCTGGACTTTGAGCACGCCGATTCTCCGCTAACCGTAAGCCTACGGACCGGGAATCGGCGAGACATAACGAGTATACTGAGGCTACTTAGCATCGGCGAAACCCAGCGGTGAGAGGAAGATAGGCATGGTATCAATCTGGAACGCCTTCAAGTCTTTAACTTTATGGCAAATAGCTGTTCTGACGGTGGTGCTTTTCGGAGCCGCCGGCGCAACCTACGGGGGATATGTGCGCGGCACTTCCCCAGATCTGGTGGACCTGGAAGAAAACCAGCAGCTAATCCCGGTGAAATACGGCGACTTGATCAATGAAATCACCACCAACGGGAGCCTCGTATTCCCTAATCGGGAAACGCTGTCCTTCGGTTCACCTGGAACGGTGATGGAGATATTAGTGGAAGAAGGCTCACCGGTAACCGCCGGCCAGGTATTAGCCAAACTAGACGCCACGTCCGTGGCATCCTTGGCGCAGCAGGTTGCTCAAAGGGAATTGGACCTGAACGATTCCACAGAGATTTTGGAAGAAACCAGAGCAATAGATCCTCTTGAGCTAGCACAGAAAAAAGAAGCAGTAGCCAGCGCCAGGTTTCAATCGAAAGAGGCTATCGATGCGCTGGAGGATGCCAGAGAGCCTTATACGGCGCAGGAGATAGAAACCCAACGTCAGTTGGTAGCCGATACACGACTAGACCTGCAATCGGCTGAGCGCGCACTGGCCGGCCTGGCTCGGGACCATGCGGTTCAACTGGCCCAGGCGCGAGAAGTCAAAACTAACGCTGACCTGACCTTCGACGTTAGCCGGCAAGAGTTGTCCGACTTCGCCCGTGACTATACCCAACAAGTTGCTCTTGCCCAGCAGGTCCAAGCCAGCGCTGAATTGGCCCTGGATACCGCCAGGGAGTCCCTGGACGATCTGCCCCGGATTCATACCGATGACCTTGCCCAAGCACGGCAGGATCAAGCCGACGCTCAAGTGGCGTTGGACTTGGCACAACGGGGCTTGGCCACATACTCACCTGACTACGACCTGGAATTAGCCGAAGCCGGGGAGGAGGCGGCGTTGGCCGCCACGGCCTTGGACCAAGCGGAGCAGGCTTTGGTCGACTTCCATAGGGACTACAATACCCAACTAGGCCAGGCTCGTCTGGATGAGCCTGTTGCCCAATCAGAACTAAAGGCGGCGCGAGACGCCCTCGAAGCCTACGAGAATGCGAACACCCGCTGGCTGGAACAGGACCGCGCCAAGAGAATAGACCTCAATGCACAGCTCGCTAAGATAAACGCCAGTATTGACAGTGCCATCAACTCTTCCAATGCGGGCTTAACCGGCCTGGACCTCCGCATCATCACCCTCCAGCAGTCAAAGCAGTTTCTCCAAGAGGATCTGGCCGATACCCTAGAGTCTCTCGCCGCCGCCGACCGGCTTGTAGCTTCGGTCGAGCTGAACGTAGCCAAGCTAGAACAAACCCAACATGACCTAGCCAGACGGGAACTCGGTCCTGATCCTATCAGACGCCGTCAATTAAAGTCAGCGGTCGAGGTAGCTCGAACCACTCTGACGGACACAGAACAAGAGCTAACCCGGTTGGAGCAGGGACCTGACCCGTTACAACGCCGGGATCTAGAGGCTGCGGTTGAACTGGCCGAAGCCAACCTGGCCAAGACACAGCAAGTCCAATCCGGCCTGGAACTAGGTCCGGACTCGCTACTTCGCCAGCAACTCCAATCCGATCTGGCGGTGGCTCAGGCCGATCTGGCCGAGGCAAAAGACGCCCTGGCGGATGTGGAGGGCCAGGATAGCCCCCAAGCCGTGGCGATGCAAGTTGCCGAGGCTGCAGCATCCGCGGACGAACTAGAAAAGGCGAAAGACGTTCTGGCCGCCGGCAAGTCTTCCGGAGTAAGTAAGCCGGAGTTAACCTCCGCGGAATCCGCAGTGGCCAATGCGCTAATCAGCGTGGCCACCGCAGAGGAGGTTTTGACGGCTATCACCGCCGGCGCTGACCCATCAGAATTGGCCCTGAGGGAGGCCAAGCTTTCCTTGGCCCAGGCCAACCGAGCCGATGCCCAGCAGGACTTGGCTTTACTTATAGATGGCCCTGAACCCTTGGAGACCGCATCCAAAGAAGCTGACGTGGCCCGCCTTACCGCAACTCTGACCCAGGCCGAAGAGGACTTGGCCGAACTGTTGGCCGGCGCCGACGCGTTGGCCGTGGCGTTAAAGTCAGATCAAGTAACTCTGGCCCAGGCAACCTTAGCAGACGCCGAAGAGGCGCTGGCCGAATTGGAGGCCGGGCCGGACCCATTCCAGGTCGCCGTGGCGGAGGCCGAATTCCTTTCCGCCCAACTTGCTCTGAAAGATGCCCGTCAATTGGTAGATGATTCTTCGATCAAGGCGCCACTTGACGGATTCGTATCCCAGATCAGCGTCGAGGACGGCGACACGGTACAAGCGAACACCGCTATCCTTGATGTGGTTGACCCTTCGGTTATCGAAGTCGATGGGATAGTTGACGAGATTGACGTGTTGTCGATCCAGCTGGGTATCCGGGCAAAAGTCACGGTGGACGCCCTCCGAGGTGCAACTCTGGAAGGAATCGTCACGGAGATCTCCCCTGGCGCAAGCAACCAACAAGGCGTGGTGACCTACCCGATCCGGATCCAGGTGCAGGTTCCTCAAGATATGACCCTTCGGGAAGGGCTCACCGCCGTCGCCAGCATCGTTCTACGTGAAGAAAGAAACGTGCTGTTAGTTCCCCAGCAGGCCCTTTACGGTAGCTTTGACAAGCCGGTGGTCAGGGTAGTCAACGGCGAAGGAGTGATCGAAGAAAGGGCTGTGGAGCTTGGAGAATCCGATGAATTTTGGGTGTCGGTCCGCACGGGCCTGAAAGACGGTGACCAAGTGGCCATGGTAGCCGACGATGTCAGCACCAGCCAGTTCAGTTTCCGCCAGTTCCGCCGGGTCACGGGATCATCCGGGAGGGGCGGTGGCGGGTCGAGAGGAGGCCGCCGTTAGCCGGGGCGGGAGACGGGTGGCAGAGCATGATTGAACTGGAGAACGTTACCAAGATCTACCGCATGGGTAAAGTGGAAGTCCCCGCTTTACGAGGAGTGTCACTCACCGTTGGACAGGGCGAAATGGTGGCCATCATGGGGCCGTCCGGTTCGGGCAAATCAACCCTCATGAATCTTATCGGCTGCTTGGATGTTCCGGATTCCGGACGGTACACCTTTGAAGGGGAGGACGTGGGGCGGTTGAGTGACGACCGGCTGGCGGAGATTCGCAATCGTAAGATTGGGTTTATCTTTCAGACTTACAATCTGCTGCCTCGCTTGACGGCCTTGGCCAACGTGGAACTGCCTCTGCTTTACGGCAATGGCCGCGACCGGCGGCGCCGGGCCATGGAAGCGCTGGAAAAGGTTGGCCTTGGCGACAGGGTGCACCACCGGCCAACTGAGCTTTCCGGCGGTCAGCAACAGCGGGTGGGTATCGCCCGGGCTCTGGTGAAAAATCCCTCGCTGGTTCTGGCCGACGAGCCCACCGGCAATCTGGACAGCCGCTCTAGCGAAGAGATCGTTGCCATATTGCAAAACTTGAACCGAGAGCAGGGTCTCACCGTGGTGGTGGTAACCCACGAGCCGGACATCGGCGCCTCCACCCAGAGAATCATCACCACCAGGGACGGCGTTGTGGTCAGCGACGAGCCGGTGAAAAACCAACGCATGGCCCTGGCCGGGATCGGATAGGAAGCGGTTACATGAACGTCCAGACCATACTGTTCACCGCCCTTTCTTCTTTGGGGGCCAACAAGATGCGCGCCGGCTTAACGCTGTTGGGCGTGGTGATCGGGGTCGCCGCTGTCATAACCCTCATGTCCATCGGAAAGGGGGTCCAGCAATCCATAACCCAGAGAATCGAGTCGCTGGGAACCAACCTGCTGTTCGTGAGGCCCGGCGACGCCAACCAAGGGGGATTCTCCCGCGGCCAAGGCTCCGCGACAACTTTGACCATGGCTGACGCCTTTGCATTAAAGGACGACGTGTTCACACCTTCAGTGGCGGCGGTGGCCCCAGAGATAAGCACGTCAGCCCAAGTGGTGGCCGGAAGAAACAACACCAACACACGGATATATGGAGTTACGCCGGAATACCTGTCGGCCCGAAACTTCGACCTCAGCTCAGGACAGTTCATTGCCCCTGGACACGTGAACGAAAACTCCCAAGTGGTGGTCCTAGGCTCAGAGGTGGCCGAGACATTGTTCGGCTTCCGGAATCCCGTTGGACAAAACGTGCGAATAAATTCCCGCCAATTCGAAGTGATCGGCGTCCTGGAAAGTAAGGGAGGGGGCAACCGATTCTTCTCTTTGGATGATCAAGCCCTTGTGCCCATCACCACGGCCTACTATCGCCTCTCGTCCCAACGCACCGCCCAAGGGGAAATCAACGTCCAGACCATCAATGTCCAGCTACACGACGTGGACGACGTGGATAAAGCCATCAGAGAAGTGGCCACGGTGCTGCGTCTGCGCCACCGGATCACCCGGGAAGACGACTTCTCCATCACCAGCCAACAGGAGACCATCGAGACGTTGCAGGAAACCACTAACACCTTCGTCGTGTTCCTGGGCGCGATCGCCGGGATATCGTTGTTGGTGGGCGGCATCGGCATCATGAACATTATGCTGGTGTCGGTGACCGAGCGGACCCGGGAGATCGGCATCCGCAAGGCCATGGGGGCCAAGCGCCGGGATATCCTGCTCCAATTCGTATCCGAGGCGACGCTGCTCAGCTTGGGCGGTGGCGCGGCAGGAGTGTTGTTGGGTCTAGTGCTCTCGATATTGCTAAACGGACGTAGCCTGTTAGGTACGCCCACCCAAACCGTATTCAGTCCGGAAGTCGCAGTATTGGCCCTAGTCGTATCAGCGGCCATCGGCCTCTTCTTTGGTATCTATCCAGCGATGCGGGCCGCCCGGCTGCACCCCATCGAGGCATTACGTTACGAGTAACCACTTGGGCCGGACGAGGAGATAGGGTATGAACAAGGCATTTTCATTGTTTCTAATGGTGGCCCTGATACTGGGAGGTTCGCTAGGCGGAGCTTTCGCCAGCGGCGTGGCACTGGGCAAGACCCAGGGAGAGACCCCCAGCGAAGCTCAAGCTGCCGGAAGCTTCTCCCAGGGGCCGGGAGAGCGGTCCGGCAGTGACCGGCCCCAAGGCAGGGGACAAGGCGCCAGGTCCGGCGGCGGCTTCGAACGAGGCGGCCAAGGCGCCGGCTCAGGAGGGGATCAGAGAATTGGTCAAAGCGGACCGGAGTCCCGTGGGTCTCGTCAGGGTGAAGGCGACCGGCAGGGTTTTGACGGCGGTTTCCGCGGCGGACCCGGAGAAGACTCCGGCGGCGGCGGGCGGCGAGGCGGGCGGGGAGTTGGCGGAGCTATCGAAAGCATTGAAGGAAACACATTGACTGTCACAACGCCCCGGGGACCGGTAACGGTAACAACCGGCGGCGACACCACCGTGCGAAAAATCGTCGACGGCTCCTTGGAAGACCTGGAACAGGGCGCTCAGATCCGGGTGACCGGCCAGAGGGACGAAGAGGGAATCGTCAAGGCCACATCCATCACCCTGATACCGGAAGGGGCTCAGGAATTCATTGGACGCCGGGGGCCGAGACAAGAGCGTTAAATCCGGTACGGCAAGCGGTCCCACGGCGAATTCTGCGTGCCTACATACGCTATTCCATTGGGATTCAACGCGACGCGTTCCGCAAGAACCTGCTGGTTAGACGATAGTTGATTTACAGGATCGCTGCGGAAGTACAACTGTGATGGCTGACTGTCCCAATTACACGTAACAACACCGGGTGGCCGCCGGGAACCGCGGACACTATCCTGAGATTATCTATTGTCCGCGATTCCGGTGAACGACTGTCCCAGGTAGCCGCCCCGGCTGTCGAACTTTTGGACCCGGTGAGACCCCGTATCGGCTACGTACACCGACCCTGACTCATCAACCGTGATCGCCCCAGGCGCTTGGAACTGGCCGTCTCCAATGTCCGAAGTCCCCCATACCTTCAAGAAGTTGCCGCGAGAGTCGAATTTCTGGACTCGGTTGTTCCCGGCGTCGACTACGTAGACCCAGCCGTTAGACTCGTCCAACGCGATTCCCGTGGGATTTAGGAACTGGTCTTCGGCTCCGCCCTCAGTGCCCCAAGCGTTCAAGAACCTAAGCCTGGAATCGAAGCGTTGTACCCGGTTATTCCCCGAATCCACCACGTATATCCAACCATTGGTCTGATCTACGGCGATACCGGCGGGACGGTCGAATTGACCTTCCGCTGTACCTTTACCGCCTTTATTTCCCAAATACCTGCCCCGGTAGTCGAACCACTGAATACGGTTGTTATCCACGTCGACCACATAGAGCCAACCCAGGCCCAAAGCAAGGCTTTCTGGTCGCCGGAATTGTCCGTTCCCCTGGCCTTCGCGGCCCCATTTACCCAGGAACCTGCCTCGGGCGTCGAATCGTTGTATCCGGTTGTTGCCAGTGTCCAAAACATAGAGCCACTGGTTCAGAGGTTCGAAGACGATCTGGCCGGGCTGCTGGAACTGACCGTCGGCGATTCCGTTCGCTCCCCAAACGTCGAGGAAGCGGCCTTGATAGTCGAACCTTTGGACCCGGTTGTTCCCCGTATCAACTACGTAGATCCAGCGGGAATCCAGGTTCAGGGCAATGCTGCCCGGCTGAAGGAAGAGACCCTCGGCGCTTCCCGGACCGCCCCAGGTGTTGAATACCCGGCCTTCCCTGTCGAAGCGCCGCACCCGGTGATTGACCGCGTCCGCCGTGTAAAGCCAGCCGTTTTCACTGTCGACGGCGATACCGCTGGGATTAACCAACCGGCTATCGATCGCTGACGGAACGGGCTCCGGCGTTGGCGTGGGGATCGGGGCCAAGGTTGGTTGTGGCGTAGCCGTGGGCCTGGGCGTAGGTGTCGGGACCGGAGCAGCCGTCGGCATGGCGGTAGGTGTCGGCGCCGGCGTGGCCGTGGGCATAGGAGTGGCGGTCGGGACCCGCGTCGGAATGTGGGTTGGCGCGGGCGTAGGTACGGGGGTGGGAACGGCCGTCGGGACCGGAGTGGCCGTGGGCGGCGGCGGAGGTACGGGTGTGGCTGTCGGGATCTTTGCCGGTATCGGTGCAACTGTAGGCTCCGGCGTTGGCGCGATCGTTGCGGTGGGCAAAGGTTCAATCACGGGCAGCCCTGTCGGCGAAGGCAGTAGAACCGGAGCGGGCGTGGGCGACGGTGTGCTGGTGGGAATGACAGCGGCCGCCGGTGCCGGCGTGCTAACCGGCACAGGTCCGGCCGTCGGGCTGGGTGTTGACTCAATGGTTGGTATGGGTAGTTGTGAGGTTACGGATGAATCAGTGTCCCCAGCAGCATTACCTAGACCAACAAACACCGCCGCGATGGTGACCGCGGACACCATGAAAAGCACCAGGACAACCGGAATCACGGGAAAGGAATGGCGAGAGGCTAATAGTTGATGTTGTCTAACCTCCCGGTCCAGCTGGTTCTCTCTTCGGAAAAGTACCGAACCGAGCTTGTCGAACAAAGTAATGATAATGGCGAACAACATCTACACACCACCCATAGGGACCGGCCAGGCAGGACCCTGCGCCCAAACCCACCAGCCGCGTCAATCGCTTTTAGTGTAGACGATTGCCGGTGGGGGACACCTAGGAGAGAGAGGGCGAGTTTGGAGTGAAACGGACTGGTGAGGGGGTTTCAGGCGGCGCGCGCGGCCAGGGATGGGACAACTTCTAGTCGAGATTGAGTGGGGCGGAAATCCCCCCAACCCCCCTTTACGAAAGGGGGGCTATCCGTCTGGGTTGCGCTCACCGGGGTGGAATTTGGTGTCCGCCTACAGATGATCGGCTATCCGGCGGCCAGACCACGGAGTTCTTTGGCTTTGTCCGGCAGTTGATGGGTAGTCCAGGTGGCGCCGTCGTCCAACGTTCCGAAGACCTGGCCGTCCCGGGCGATGCAATAGATGTGGCTGGGCGCACGAGGGTCAACCGATACCGCCATCATGGTAGCGTCGGCGGTGACTCCCCGGTCGACACGCTCAAAGGTTTTGAACAGGTCCCGGCTGCGGTACAAAGCACCCTGGGAACTGCGGGCGGACGCGCCGATTGAAACGTACAGGGAGTTGGGGTCGGTGGGGGCTATCCGCAGATCACGGGTGTAGGTGATGGGAGAATACTGGCCGAACTCCACGGGTATCCATTCCCGGCCTCGGTCGGGACCGATGAAAGGCCCTTGGCGGGTAGTGATGTATACCGTGTGAGGAGTTGCGGCGCTGCACTGAACGCCGTGCAGGTCCAGCGTATCCTCCCTGGGAGCCAAAGAACCAGTGATCTCGTCCCAGGTGTCGCCACCGTCGGAGCTACGGATAACACCGGCGACCTCCAGGGCTGCGTACATCTCGTCGGGATAGCTGGGGTCTGCCGCAAGGGCGATGACCCGAGTGGGGAAGGACATATTGCACTCATTAGAGCCCATGGTGGCGTTCAGTTTTTGCCAGGAATCCCCATCATCGACGCTACGGTAGATCTCTCCCGGCGCGGTGCCCAAGTACATCACTTTAGGTTCCCCGGGGCGGAAAAGGAAGGTCCACACCGGTGGCCCGGAACTGGGGTAATCCAGCCGCTCCCAATGGCCGCCACGATCTGTACTGCGATAAGGACCGTCCTGGGTGCCCGCATATACCACCTCGGGATTATCAGGATGAATCGCAACTCCAGGCACGATAGGGTTCACCGGCAGTCCGATGGTCAGCTCTTCCCACTGTGTAGAGCCAGGGGACAAGCGGTAAAGGCCACTAGCTTCGGCCCCAACATAGACGTAGGTGTTGTTGCTCGACGTTGTCATAACAGTCATCTCCTCTTGTAGCTTTCAGCCATCAGCCTTTAGGGGATCGCTGACCGCTGAAAGCTGATCGCTCCGGCGCCATCTCTTCCAGGTCGAAGCGGTATTCCTCAATCACCGGGTTAGACAGAAGTTCCCGGCACATCTCGTTGACCAAAGCCTCCGCCTGGGACCGGTCCGGGTTGTCGATACGGACCTCCAGATATTTTCCTACGCGAACGTCCGTGGCGGCGGCAAATCCCAGGTTCCGCAATGTAGCCAGCACAGTCAGCCCTTGCGGGTCGTTGACCGTGGGTTTCAGGGTTACGTACACCTTGGCGAGATACAATAGTTACCTACCTTGAGACCACTCACCCCGGCGTCCCCGCCACCCTAATCTTAACCTTCGCCCGTCGAGGGGGAAGGAATCGGTGAAGCCGCCGGAGACTCCTCCAACAGTGGAAGGGATAAGCTTGGCCGTTATTGTGTGGGACTTTTTAGTCAAGTTCCCGCTCACAGAGATGGATCCCCGTGGCGAATAGAACAAACTGCAGCGATCTACGATATAAAGACTCTTGGATGCTGAAACTCCGCCTGCATCCGAATTAGCAGATGATCCTTTCCGGCCCCAAGGCTCCTGAGTAAGTATCGAAGAACGTCTTTATTCGATCTTTGTCCACTTCCTGCATGGTATCGAGCACGCCCCATGCTGCCAGAGCGACCGTCCCAGAGGGTATCTTATCGTAGGAGCGGGCCACTCCCCAAATAGCGTTTTTCCCGATACTTTCCAAGGCATCCCGAAGCTGGTCCACTTCCTCTTCACTGGCCAAGTTGTAACTGACCACAATGTTGCCGTGTTCCAGATTGTGTACGATTCGCTCGTCAGACAACCCATCCTCATAAAATCCGCAACTGATAGGCGTTGCCCAGTGGTCTCCGGAGGTCGCCGGTGAGGTGCTGTATTCTACCGTTTGGTCGTTGCCCACGTGAGTGTTGAGGCCACCAGCGCCGGTGGACATCAGGTCCTGCTGCACGCCCACACCCTCCACGTATTCGCCGCTGCTGCTACCCGTATCCGGTGGCCTCTGGAAGTTAATACCCCCCACGGCGAAGCCTCCAATGACCAAAACTGCGATAATCACGGACGCCGCCACGTACAGCTTATTCGTTTTCTGTTTTCGGGGCCTGGAAATGGGGACGGCTGCCACCCTCTGGCCTCTGCTTACAGGACGGCCTCGGCGGCGGCGATGTTTAGATTCGGGCACTGGATCGACCTCCGTTAATGTTGTCTATAGGGACTCCCCGGTAATCAGTCGGTACGCTTCAAGGTACCGGTCCGCGGTCTTGGCTACGATGTCATCGGGAAGTTCCGGAGCCGGCGGATTCCGGTCCCAGCCCTGCTCCGTCAGATAGTCACGCACGAATTGTTTATCAAAACTGGGTTGAGATTTCCCCGGCTCATAACCCTCCATGTCCCAAAACCTGCTGGAATCCGGGGTCAGTAGCTCGTCGATGAGGATCAGTTGTCCATGTAAAAGCCCAAATTCCATCTTGGTATCAGCCAAGATAACCCCTCTCTCTCGAGCGAAGTCGTGGCCGAATTTGAACACCGCCTTACTCACGTCCTCTAGGCGCCGGGCTAGATCTGCCCCGACCATGGCGACAACCTCGTCATCGGACATGTTCTCGTCATGGCCCACTTCAGCCTTGGTGGTAGGAGTGAATATAGGTTCCGGGAAGGGGTCGCCTTCCACCATTCCCGAGGGCATCGATTTGCCGGACACCGTGCCATGGCGCTGGTATTCAGACCAGGCAGAGCCGGTGATATAACCCCGGATCACGCATTCGATGTCGATACGGTCGGCCTCTTTAGCAATCATTGACTGGCGGGCCACTTCAGGTGGAAGATCGGCCATCAGGCTGCCTGATTCAACCAAAGAAGGCGCTTCGGGCGCGTCGGCCAAGGCTACCAGATGGTTAGGGATAATGTGTTTGGTCTGATCGAACCAAAAAGCGGAGATCTTATTGAGCACTCTGCCTTTGTCGGGAATACCCGCGGGCAGGACCACGTCGTAGGCCGAGATACGGTCGGTGGTAACCATCAGCAGAAGATCGTCGTTTATCCGGTAGGTATCCCGCACCTTGCCACGATGAAGAATATTAGGTAGCTGGGTCTCGATTAACATTCGGCTTCACCCGTTCGACCAAGAGACATTCTCACCCCTCCCTTGCCCTTTACGTTGAATTTACGATGTTTGCCGGCCAGGCCGGCAAAGGTCCAAAGTGCCTTCTTCTATCTTAGACAGTAATCTTGGCTGGCAAAAGCCCCAATCGCTGAAAAGTTTCATCTACGTACCGCGTGTAATATCCGTAGTCGAACAGTTCGTCCAGTTCCTTCTCGGAAAGGTACGTCGCAGTCTCTTCGTCGGATTTTATCAACTGGCGGAAGTCTTCCCCTTGGTCCCAGCCCACCGCGGCATTTCGCTGCACGATGGCGTAAGCGTCTTCCCGGGCCATTCCTTTGTCGACCAGTTCCAGCAACACCCGCTGGCTGAAGATAAGCCCCCGGCTGCTTTCGATATTTTCCCACATCCGCTGGGGATAGACTCGCAGGTCGCGCATCACCCGGGTGAAGATGCTGAGTATGTAGTCCAGAGCCAGACAAGCGTCGGGCAGGATGATGCGCTCCGCCGACGAATGGCTGATGTCTCGTTCCCCCCAGAGAGCGACATTTTCCAACGCTGTGACGCTGTGGCCCCGGATCAATCGAGCCAGGCCGCAAACCCTCTCCGACAACTCCGGGTTGCGCTTGTGGGGCATGGAAGATGAACCTTTCTGCCCTTCGTCAAATGGCTCTTCAAGCTCGTGAATCTCCGTTCGTTGCAGCGACCGTATCTCCGTGGCGATCTTCTCCAGCGAAGCCGCGATCAGGGCGAGGGTGGAGATGAAGTGAGCGTGCCGGTCCCTTTGGATGATCTGGTTGGATATTGCCGCTACCTTCAACCCCAATTCCTGACAAACCCGGTCTTCAACCGAAGGAGGCACCGTGGCGTGGGTGCCCACGGCGCCGGAGATCTTTCCTACTCGAACGTCGTCCAAGGCGGCCACCAACCGGCCGCGCTGACGCCGCATCTCATCCCACCACAACGCAGCCTTCAAGCCGAAGGTCACCGGCTCGGCATGTACGCCGTGGGTCCGGCCCATCATGATCGTGTCTTTGTGCTTGACTGCCTGGCTTTCCAGGGCCTCTATGGCTTCGTCCATGTCCTCTAGCAGTAGTTCCCCGGCTTGGCCCAACTGGAGACCCAACGCCGTGTCCAGCTTGTCCGACGAAGTCAGCCCCAGGTGGAGCCACCGTCCCTCCGGCCCGAGACCCTCGGTAACAGATGACAGGAAGGCGTTGGTTTCGTGGCGCACCACGGCTTGAATCTCCATCATCCTGGCGTGGTCGTACTTAGCGCCTCGAAGGCGTTCCATGTCTTCCTGAGGTATCACTCCTTCCTGGGTCCAAGCCTCGCATACCGCCAGTTCAACCTTCAGCCAAAGCTCGGCCTTATTTTCGTCAGACCAGACACGCTTCATCGCTGGCCGTGAATACCGGTCGATCACTATCGAGCCTCCTCAACATCACCATGTTCAGTCAAAGGACCAACTCCGTTCCGGGCCAGCCCACCGGTTAACTCTTTAACCGCCTCGAGTACGCCGCAGAAGTCGGTGAATGGACGGAACGGGATCTCTTTTCTTTCGCATTCGTCCGCCAGTACCCGGTGGGCAAATACCAGATCGGCTCTGGCCGCGGCTTCAAAGTCCGACATTCCGTCACCGACATAGACGACGTAGTGTCCTTGGTTCCGGTAGCTGTCCACCACCACGCCCTTAGAATTGCCCAGTTCCTCTTTCCCTGGAACGGCGTACCGGTACTCGTAATTTATTCCCTGTGCATCGAACCAGGTGTTTACGGCATGGACCGGTACAGAGCCACAGCCTTCCTTCTCCAATAACGCTTCGATATAAAAATCCAACCCTTGGCTAACCACGGCCAGCGGGACCTGCCGGTCCTGACAATAGCGCCACATATCCTTGAAGTAGGGACGAAGGCTGGCGTTTTGCTTCACATAACTCTGCATGGTTGCCCGGTCGGCCTGGATGTTGCGGAAGGTGATCTCCTGGTACTGATTGAGAGTAAACTCCCCTTCCCGGAATCGCCGTCGCACGTCCTGCCAGGTAGGGTCGCCGAACTTGGTAAGGAGCATCTCCGCCACGTTTTGGACGGCGGCGGTGTCGTCAAAATCGGTTAGCACGGCCAGCCGGGGATTACTGTTCACGGAGTCCCCGGCGGTACTTTTCATATGCCTGCCTGATCTCATCATACTTCAGCCCCAGGATCTCGGCCGCGAAAAAGGCGGCGTTGCGAGCCCCCCAGACTCCCACGGCCATGCAAGCCACCGGTATTCCCGGCGGCATCTGGGCGGTGGCCAGCAGAGCGTCCATTCCCTTTAATTCACTGGAAGCAAGCGGGATGCCGATAACCGGGATAGTCGTCCAGGACGCCAGAACGCCCCCCAATGCCGCCGATCCTCCGGCCGCGGAGATCAGGACCTCTATCCCCCGGTCCCGGGCGGTGGTGGCGTATTCCTGAACCCGTTCGGGGGTTCGGTGGGCCGACATAACCCGCACTTCATAGTCTATTTCCAACTGCTCCAGGACCTTCACTGTCTCCTGGACCACCGGCTCGTCGCTGGAGCTCCCCATGACAACACCGACTAACGGCAAGATAGCCTCCTTTGAAACCTAGTAGTCAGCCCAAGCGCTGCCACGTTATAGCTCCAACTCCCCACGGAACGCCTGCAATAGCGCCGGTTCCAGGGCCTCCCGCTCGGCCCGAACTTCGATCCCGTTGACCTGCACATATATGCCGTCATCGGTCACCCCCAGGTCGATGGCCAGTTCCCGCTCACCTCTTTCTTCCCAAGTGAGAATCAAGGCGATCACATCGGCATCTTCTTCTTCAGGGTCTCCACCTTGGTCACCGTCATCTTCCTCGTCGATCTCCCACGAAACTATCTTCTCGACCGACCCTTGCCCATCCAACAACGTGGCATTCATTTCGGCCAAAAGATCGGAAACTGCCAAAGACTCGGCCAACCGGGACAACTCGTCCCGCTCTTCCTGAATCTCAGCTTCATCAACTGAGGTCTGACTCAACCGTTCCGCACGAACGCCGGCCAATTCTTCCTTTAACTCTGACAGGGAATCCAGCCACGCCATTTTCACACTCCATCAAATGCCAGTTGAATTTTGGGTCACCGAGTAAACAAACTCGTCCACGGCTTGGAAATCGGCTAGTCCCAATCGGCCACGCACCACATTCATGGCTTCCAAAAGGTCCATGTAACCCAACCCTAAGTTTCCCTTCCGGAGATCTTTAGGGTAGACGCCGAGCTTACGCAAGGCACGCTCCCCATGAGAACTCCAAAAAGCGAACAGCCCGGGGTCCCGCACGCACAGGATGTAGGAGACGAACTCCTTTCCGGAACCGGCCAGATTGTAGGCCCCGACGGCTGACGCCGATTCATCAAACCTTTTTTCCAGACCCAAGGTATCGTAGAGAAGGAAATCCAGGGAATCCCGCATTTCCTCCATCGGGACGGCTTTGAATTCCCGCGTATGCCTGCCACCCGATGCTCGATAGATTGCCTGAGCTTGGTCCGCCGTAAGAGACGGGATACTTTGTTCGTCCAGCCACCCAGCGAACTCGCCGGCCCGCTGCCAACGCCGCTTTCGATAGGCCTCCAACCGTCCATCAATGAGGGACTTCTGATAGGCGTCCCGGCAACCTAGCCAGTCGGCGCCGCCGGATCTGGTAGCCAAAGCCTTGTCCTTGCCTCCACGTCAGCGATGTCCCCCCGGTAAGATGCTCCTTTAAAGCCGATGGTCTGGACTCTATGATACGCCGCGTCACGAGCCTCTGCCAAGGATTCACCGCTGCCAACCACGGTGAGCACCCGCCCCCCGCTGGTCACTACCCGCCCTGATTCTATCCGAGTAGCCGCTTGGAATATATTGGTATTCCTTTCATCGGCGTCCAACCCGGTAATCTCGAATCCGGTTTCGTACTTCTCCGGGTAGCCAGCCGAAACCATTACGACACCGGCGTAATTCCGCTTGCTCCACTCCACCGGCGTGTCCGCCAATTTACCTTCTGTGCAGGCGGCCATGATGTCCAGCGGGTCGCCCACCAGCAGGGGCAATATCACCTGGGATTCCGGGTCCCCGAACCGGCAGTTGAACTCCAACACCTTGGGTCCTCGATTGGTTAACATAAGGCCGGCGTACAAGACCCCTCGATACGGTGTTCCACGCTGGGCCAAAGCATGAATAACCGGTTCCATTATGGTACGGGTTATTTCCCCGGCCAGTTCCTCATTCCAGAAGTCCGGGGGAGCGAAGCTACCCATCCCCCCGGTATTGGGACCTTCGTCGCCATCACCCAACCGTTTGTAGTCGCATGCCGCCACCGGAGGCGACAATCGCTCTCCGTCGCTAAAAGCGAAGACGCTGACTTCTGGTCCCTCAAGAAATTCCTCGATCACCACGGTGTCCCCGGCGCCGCCAAAGACCCGTTGGCTCATGCAGGCCCGTACCGCCGACGCCGCTTCTTCAGAGGTGCGGCACATGAAAACGCCTTTCCCGGCAGCCAAGCCGTCGGCCTTGATCACCGTCGGCTCAGAGTGCTTCTCCAGAAAGCTCAAGGCCAGGGTCTCATCTTGGAAGGAATTGAACTCAGGACAGGGCACTCCGGCCTCCCGCATAAGCTCCAGGGCAAAACCTTTACTGGATTCGATCTGGGCCGCCGCTTGGGTGGGGCCGAAAGCCGGGATTCCAACGGCGTCCAACCGGTCGACCAGTCCGGCGGCCAAAGGCTGCTCCGGTCCCACCACCACCAGATCGATTCCCAATCCCTTTGCGTATTTGGGGATCGCTTCCACGTCGTCGGGAGCAACGTTTAGGTTGGTGGCAATCTGGGCCGTGCCGCCGTTCCCGGAGGCAACCCACAAGGCGGTCAACCCGGGACTTTGCCGCAACCGCCACGCTAGAGCGTGTTCCCGGGCTCCGGAGCCGACGATAAGGACCTTCATCCTATTCCCACTCTATCGTACCCGGAGGTTTACTGGTGATGTCGTAGACCACCCTGGTCACTCCCGGAACCTCGTTCACAATGCGGTTGGACATGCGAGCCAGAACCTCATAGGGAAGGCGCACCCAATCCGCGGTCATGGCGTCTTCGCTGCTAACGGCCCTTATCGCGCACACAAAGCCGTAGGTCCGGTAGTCTCCCATCACCCCAACGGTGCGGTTGTCGGTGAGGACGGCGAAGCTCTGCCATATCTGCCCGTACAAGCCGGCCGCCTTGATCTCGTCGATAACGATCCAATCGCAGGCTCTCAGCATGTCACAACGTTCCACAGTGACTTCACCGATGATTCTGATGGCCAAACCCGGGCCGGGGAAGGGCTGCCGGTATACCATCTCTTCCGGCAGGCCCAGCTCCAATCCAACCTGGCGGACCTCATCTTTGAAAAGGTATCGCAGGGGCTCAACCAGTTTTAGCTTCATGTTCTCTGGAAGGCCTCCCACGTTGTGGTGGGTCTTGATACGGGCCGAGGCGCGGTTCTCCGGAGTTTCGCTTTCGATGACGTCGGGATACAGAGTCCCCTGGGCCAGAAAGTCGGTCTGACCCAAGCCGGATGCAGCCTCTTCGAACACCCGTATGAACTCTTCGCCGATGACTTTACGTTTCTGCTCCGGGTCGATGACCCCGGCAAGCTCCGTAAGGAACCGCTCGCTGGCATCGGCATAAACCAGGTTCAAGCCCATGTTACGCTTGAAGGTGTCCTGCACCCGCTCGGGCTCCTCCAACCGCAGCAGACCGTTGTTAACGAAGATGCAGGTCAGTTGGTCGCCGATAGCCTTGTGGAGCAGCATGGCGGTAACCGCGGAATCGACCCCGCCGGAAAGGGCGCAAATCACCCGCCCGTCTCCCACCTGCTCTTGGATGCGTTTGATCGAGTCGCTTACGAAGTTCCCGGGGGTCCAGGATTCCCGGCAATCGCAGGTCCGCACCAGGAAGTTTTCTAATATCGACTGGCCCAAAGGGGTGTGATTAACTTCCGGATGGAACTGCAGACCGAATATACCGTTCCCATTGCCCAGCGCGGCCACCGGAGAATTCTCGGTATAGGCCAGGCTGCTGAATCCCGGAGGTAAAGTGGCTATCCGGTCACCGTGGCTCATCCACACCTGGAAAGTGGGGGGCAACTCCTTGAATAGGGAGGCCTCGCCTCCATCCTGATGGAGTACAGCCGAACCGTATTCTTGCAATTGACCTGGAACCACCTCTCCGCCCAGTTGGTGAACCAGGGCTTGCATGCCGTAACAGATACCCAGCACGGGCAGATCACGTTCGAAGACCCAATCGGGGATCCGGGGGGCGCCGGGGTCGTAAACGCTGGCAGGGCCGCCGGAGAGGATAACGCCCTTGGGGTTGATGTGCCGGACCGTCTCCCAGGTGCTGGAAGCGGTAAAAACCTCGGAATATACTTTGAGTTCTCTGATGCGGCGAGCGATCAGGTGGCTGTACTGAGAGCCGAAGTCGATAACGATTATGCCCTCGTTGACCGACTGTGGTTCATTCTCCGCTTCGGAAGCCCGTCCTTCGGCGATCTCCAGATAAGCGGAGACTTCTAGGTCGTCGCTGGTAGCCACCCTCCGGCCTCTCGGCAACTTCCCTTCTGTCGTAGCAGCGCCTCCTCTATCCACACAACTTCTACCCTATATTGACCGTCGGGGGACCGCTTGGTGGATGGTATTATAACCATGAAAACCTGGGGAGTATAGGCGTGGGGATTGTCATAACGTCATGACCGATTTTATCAGGAAGGATGAAGACTGTCACACCGGTCATGGGATACCCAATGAAGGTGTCTGGAATGTTTGGACGGATTAAATCCTGGAGCATCGGTTGAGCTCCGAAAGCCAGATGATCGAGCTTGAGAGGGCAACCCGCTCCCTCGGCAACGGAGGGGTGGTGGTTTTCCCCACGGATACCCTTTATGGCTTGGGAGCCGACGTTTTTTCCCTCCCAGCTCTCCAACGAATCTTTTCCATTAAAGGCAGGCCGGCGAACCTGGCGTTGCCGGTATTAGTGGCTGGTTTGGACCAGGTCGAGGCGGTCGCATTGCCCATGAGCAGCCAGGCCCGCCGGTTGGCGCAACGGTTCTGGCCAGGCCCGCTTACCTTGGTCATGCGGCGGTCGCCCGAGCTACCCGACTTGGTGACAGGAGGAGCGGATACGGTGGCGGTGCGCATGCCTGACCATCTGGTGCCTTTAGCGTTGGCTCGCCGCCTAGGACGCCCCATCACCGGTACCAGCGCCAACCTTAGCGGCCAACCGGACCTGCTGGATCTAAGCGCCCTGGAAACCCAGCTGGGCGGCCTGGTAGATTACATAATCCAAGCCGGCCCGGTCCCCGCAGGCACACCCTCCACCATCGTAGATGTCACCGGCGATGCTCCCCAACTGCTTCGAGAAGGGGCCATTTCGTTGCAAGAGATCCTGGAGACTGCCGGGTAGGTTCTGGTAGACTTTAAGCCAAGCCGAGATTAATTAGTCGAGAGGCGTGATTCCAGTGCCGATAGCCCAATTCGAACCCCACCTCAACGCCCTGGAAGCGGAAATGAAGGATGTCTTCGCCTCCCGCGAGGGTTTTCTCTACGATTTGCTCCGCTACCACATGGGCTGGACCGACCAACAGGGCACACCTCAGGACTCGCCTCCCCGCCTCCACTTTCAGTCGATGCTCACCATGGTATGTTGCCAAGCCCTATCAGGCGATTATTCCGTCTCCCTTCCGGCGGCGGCCGGTATCGAATTGATTCACAACTACACCCTGGTTCATGGCGACGTCCAGTCCAACCGAGCAGTGTCCGAGGACCGGCCCAGCGTCTGGTGGGTCTGGGGCCCGGCGCAAGCGATCAACGTGGGCGATGGGTTGCACGCTCTGGGGCGCAACACTATAATGCGCCTGGCTCAACGGGGCATTCCCCCGGAGCGGGTCCTTCCGGCCGTCACTTCCCTGGACAAGGCCTGCCTAGCGCTGTGCGAAGGCCAGTACATGGACCTGGAATTCCAGGAAAAGTTGATGGTCACCAGCGCCGATTACCACGACATGATTGGCCGTAAGACCGGGGCCTTGACCGGGTGCGCAACCGAGCTGGGCGCCATCGCCGCCGGAGCAGACGACAATGTCCGCGCCGCCTACCAGAAGATGGGACAAGGCTTGGGAATGGCCTGGCAGATCAGCCTGGATATCGCGGACCTGTGGGGGAGAAGGGACGACGGGATGACTTCCAGCAACATGTTGAACAAGAAGAAGAGCCTGCCCCTGATCTACGCCTTGGAAAACTCCTCATTGGCCGATAAACGCGCATTGGGCAATGTATATATGAAGCGGGTGCTGCAACCCGAGGACGTTACCCAAGTGATCGCCATCCTAGACCAAGGCGGGGCTCGCCAGTTCGCCGAATCCAGAGCCCGCGAGCTTGCCAAAGAAGCGTTGAGCGGAACCGGTCTAGCTGCTGAAGGATCAGGGCCGTTGCGTGATCTGACAGACTGGGCGTTGGAAGGCAACGGCCATGACTAAACGCGGCCTGTCCGGTCTGGATGTGGCCGGCAAGCGGGTGCTGGTCCGCGTCGACTTCAACATTCCCATCGAGCAAGGTATCGAAGCCATCGCCTCCTACGACCAGCGCCTGCGGGCCACCTTGCCCACCATCCATTATCTGTTGGAACGAGACTGCCGAGTGATACTTTGCTCACACCTAGGACGTCCCGGCGGTAAAGTTACGGAGGAGCTGCGGTTGGCCCCCGTGGGAGACCGGTTGGGCTTTCTGTTGGACAGGCCGGTTAAAAGCCTCGACGATTGCGTCGGGCCGGGAGTGGCCACCGCCGTCGCGGACATGGCTCCCGGCGACGTCGTTCTGCTGGAAAACCTCCGCTTCCACCCCGGCGAAGAGAAAAACGACTCGCAGTTCAGCCGGGACCTAGCCGCGATCTCCGATCGCTTCGTCATGGACGCTTTTGCCGTTGCTCACCGGGCTCATGCCTCTACCGTGGGGTTGCCGAAACTGCTTCCATCCGCTATGGGATTGTTGGTGCAGAGAGAAGTAGAATCCATGGGCCGAGCCTTGGAGTCGCCGGAGCGTCCCCTGGCGGCGCTACTGGGTGGGGCCAAGGTCAGCGACAAGATTCTGGTGTTGGAAAACCTGCTGGACAAGCTGGATCACATTTTCATCGGCGGCGGAATGTGCGTAACCTTCCTGAAAGCCCTGGGAGTCAATACCGGCGCCTCTTCGGTGGAAACCGACCGGCTGGACTTCGTCAAGGAATTGATGGAGCGGGCCGAACAACGAAATATCCAGGTGCATCTTCCCGGCGATCTGGTCGTAGCCGACCGTTTTGGCGACGACGGTGAAGTCAAAACCGTTGCATCGGGACAGGTGCCCGACGATTGGTTCATAATGGACGTGGGAGACGATACCGCGAAACAGTTTGCCAGAGAATTGGCGGCGTGCCGGACCATCATCTGGAACGGGCCCATGGGTGTGTTCGAGATTCCCCGGTTCAGCCAAGGCACTAGGATGGTGGCCCAAGGGATCGCCGGGGCGGAGGGGGTTACCACCGTGGTTGGCGGCGGTTCGACGGCCGAAGCGGTGGAGGAAATGGGCTTGATGGACCGGATGACCCATGTCTCCACCGGCGGCGGGGCATCTCTGGAGTTTCTGGAGGGCAAAGAGTTGCCGGGGATCGCCGCTTTGCCAGAAGCCTGAAAAGGGGTACACTTTTTGTCACGTCGACTCGGCGATTCTGCATTCGGATGGGAGGGGGTGCAACCATGATAGACCAAGAAGAACTCCGAGACTGTTACACTTCTACACCTTCTAAGATCGTCTTGTTAGTTGTGGACGGATTGGGTGGATTGGCGCATCCCGATACGCGTCTTTCTGAATTGGAAACAGCCCATATCCCCAACCTGGACGCCATGGCCCAGGAGAGCGCTTGCGGCCTTACGACGCCGGTTTTGCCCGGAGTCGCGCCCGGTAGCGGACCTGGTCACCTGGCTTTGTTCGGTTACGACCCTTTGAAACACATGATCGGCCGCGGCGCCCTGGAAGCACTGGGCATCGACGTGGCCCTCCAACCCGGGGACATAGCCGCCCGGGGCAACTTCTGTTTGGTTGACGGTGACGGTCTGCTCGTGGACCGTCGGGCCGGCCGGATTCCCACCCAGCTTAGTGCCCCTCTCTGCGAGCGATTGGACAAAATCGAGATTGACGGAGTTCAGCTTGACGTCTTCCCCGTGCAAGACTACCGGTTCGTGCTACGGTTGCGGGGAGAAGGTCTTTCCGAGTTCATATCGGAAACGGACCCTCAGGTAACCGCCGCGGCGCCCCTGACAGTGAAACCTTTGGCCCCCGGGGCAACACGAACCGCCGCCCTGGTCAACGAGTTCGTGGCCCAGGCCGGCAAGTTCTTGGCCGAAGAGGAGCGGGCCAACATGGTGCTGCTAAGGGGCTTCGCCCGGTTACCCGATCTGCCGCCCATGGGCGAGGTCTATCGGCTCAACACGGCAGGGATCGCAGCCTACCCCATGTATCGCGGGCTAGCCGAGGTGGCGGGAATGAAAGTGATTCCCACCGGCCATACCTTTGGCGACGAAGTGGAAACCCTTCGGCAAAATTTCAATAACCACGACTTTTTCTTCATCCATTACAAGCCGGCCGACGCTGCAGGCGAGGACGGAGACTTCGACGCCAAGGTAAAGTGTCTGGAGGATTTGGACCCGTTCATCCCCCAGATAAGGGAGCTGGAACCGGACGTTTTCCTGGTGGCCGGAGACCACTCAACCCCGGCGATCATGGCGGCCCACAGCTGGCATCCGGTCCCGTTCATGCTCCACTCCAAGCTGACCCGGGGAGAGGGAGTGCCGGGATTCAACGAGAGGACCTGCGCCCAGGGCTCTGTTGGCAGCATCCTAGCCACCCAGGTCATGCTCCTGGCCATGTCCCACGCCGGCAAGTTGAACAAATACGGTCCTTAACAACCGCTAATTTCACGTTTTAAAAAGCACTGTTTCCAGATGATTTTGATGTAGGGAGCCACCCCCATCCTAACCTTCCCCCGTCCAGGGGGAAGGGATTTACCCTCTCCCCCTTCATGGGGGAGAGTTAGAGTGGGGATGCCACCGTACACATCATCTTCAGATTGACGCAGTACTTAAGACTATCCTCAAATAAGATGGAGGCAGGCGCCATGCCGGTTCCTACCATAGCTGGCAACTGGAAGATGAACACCACTGTCCATGAGGCTACCCGTTTGGCCACTGGAGTGCGCGACGGCCTGCGCATGTCGTCAGGGGTAGAAATCGTACTTTGCCCCCCTTTCATCGCCCTGCAACCGGTGCGGGACGCGGTGCAGGGCTCGCCGATCAAGGTAGGGGCTCAAAACATGCACTTCGAGGACTCGGGGGCGTACACCGGGGAAGTTGGACCCTTGATGTTGCAGGGGTTGTGCGAATACGTCGTCTTAGGCCATTCCGAACGGCGTCAACTATTTGGCGAAACCGACGACCAGGTCAACCGGAAAGTCAAAGCAGCATTTAGCCACGGATTGCAGCCCATCTTGTGCGTCGGTGAGACCTTGGAGAATCGAGAGGCAGGGAGAGCCGGAGCCGTGGTAGCGCAGCAACTTCGAGACGCCCTCTCCGGGGTAAATGACATAACCGGTCTGTTGGTTGCCTATGAGCCCGTATGGGCCATCGGCACCGGCCAAGCGGCCACCCCCGAGATTGCCGCCGAGATCATGGGCGGCACGGTGCTAGCATCCCTAACTGCCCTGTTCGGCCAAGCCGCCGACGATGTGCCGCTGTTATACGGGGGCAGTGTCAACCCGGAAAACGTCGGAAGCTACTTGCGGCTGGGAGCCATCCACGGCGCTCTGGTCGGTGGAGCCAGCCTGGACGCAAACCAGTTCTTGCGGATCATTCAGGCGACAGCCGAGGCCAAGTTGTAGGGAGGCGGCCGGTTTTGTGTAGGCTCAAAGGCTGAAACCAAGCACGTTGCTCTCACAACCTCCACCCCTAGTCTGCATCGTCGGTCCCACCGCCGTGGGCAAAACTCGGCTGGCAATATCCTTGGCCCAGCGCTTTGGCGGCGAGATTATCAACTCCGACAGCCGGCAGGTCTACCGGTACATGGAGATCGGGACTGCCAAGCCGACCTCCGAGGAACGCACTCAGGCGCCCCATCACCTTCTGGACATACTAGACCCCGACCAAGATTTTGGCCTGGGATCTTTCTTGTCCTTAGCAAACCAAGAGATTCAGCAGATCCTCGGGCGTGATCGCTTGCCCATGGCCGTTGGAGGCACGGGTCAATACATATGGGCGCTGGTGGAAGGTTGGCAAGTGCCTCAAGTCGCTCCTGACCCCGAGTTTCGCCGCGCCAAAGAACTGGAGGCGGAAGAACAGGGTCCCCTCGCCCTCTATCGAGAATTAGAGAGCATCGATCCCCAGCGGGCGGCCCAGTTGGACCCCCGGAACCTTCGCCGGGTCATTCGAGCCCTGGAGATCCACCACTCAACTCAGTCGCTACCCTCCAGCTACTCTTCCCAAGGCAAGCCAACTGTCCGGCCACTGGTTATCGGTCTCAACTTGGAACGTCAAGAGCTGTACGCGCGCATAGATGAACGCGTTGACATAATGATGGAAACAGGGCTGGAAGAAGAAGCCAGGTCACTAGCCAGCATGGGCTATCCTCTCGGCAAAGGGGCCTTGGCTAGTCCCGGTTACCTGGAGATGGGCCTCTATCTGTCGGGAGAGATCGAGCTCGACGAAGCGGTACAGCGCACCAAATTTCAGACCCACCGCATGGCCCGGCGGCAGCACACCTGGTTCAAGGCTCAAGATCCCCGCATCCACTGGCTCTCGGCAGCCTCACCGAATCTGGAAGCCGAGGCTTCGGCCCTGGTTGAGGGCTTCTTAGCCGGAGGCTAGGCTGTGGTAAAATAGCCCCGCACCTCACCCGTATTCTAGGCGAGAGAATTTAGGCCGAATATCAAGATGAAGTTCACCAAGATGCATGGGGCCGGCAACGACTATCTCTACATCGACGTCCGTGACCACGACGACTGGAGCACGGACTGGCCCCGCTTGTCTCAATCGATGAGCGACCGCCACTTCGGTGTAGGCGCCGACGGCATCATCCTGATCGAGGATTCCGGCATCGCAGATCTGAAGATGCGGATGTTCAATGCCGACGGCTCCGAAGGCGAGATGTGTGGTAACGGAATCCGGTGTTTCGCTAAGTACGCCATCGACCGGGGATTAGCGTCTCCAGCCTCCCACGGACTCGAAGTCGAAACCCTGGCGGGGGTACGCACGGTGGTCCCGATCTACGACGGAGACCGCATCGTCAGCGCCAGGGTAGCCATGGGCGAGCCGCTGTTGGACCCGGATGACATTCCGGTTAGCTTGGACCCGCCATCGGGATACCCAAGAGGACTCGTTAGCGGCTATCCTCTAGCCGTGGACGGGATGAACTTAAGCCTGGCGTTCGTTTCCATGGGTAACCCACACGCCGTCACGTTCCTGGAGCAGCCGGTGGGGGAATTCCCCTTGCACACCATCGGCCCCATGGTAGAACACCACTCCATGTTCCCCAACCGGGTAAACTTCGAGACTGTTAACGTCACCGGACCGGGTAAGCTAACCGCCCGAGTCTGGGAGCGCGGGTCCGGAGAAACCTTGGCTTGCGGCACCGGCGCCTGCGCCATCGCCGTGGCCGCCCGTCTGCTGGGTCTGGCGGACGGGAAAGTTGACATAACACTTCCAGGCGGCACCCTAACCGTAGATTGGGACGGCGAAGGAGAAGTGTATCTGGAAGGCCCCGCCGAAGAGGTTTTCACCGGGGAATGGCCAGGTTAATCGGAATAGAACTAGTAATCCATAAGGTGTCGAATACATGAAATTTTCTGACCGTTTGGGCAAGCTGGCCCCCTATCCTTTCGTGGAAATCTCACGGATCATCGCGGAGAAAAAGGCTGCCGGAGTGGATATTGTCACCTTCGGTATCGGAGACCCGGACATCCCCACGCCCCAGCCCATCATCGACAAGTTGATGGAGGCGTCCCAGGACCCGCCCAACCACCGGTATCCGGAAACCGACGGATTGCCGGAAGTCCGGCGGGCGATCGCCCATTGGTATGAGCAGCGGTTCGGGGTCCAACTGGACCCGGACAAGGAAGTACTGCCCCTCATCGGCGCCAAAGAGGGCATCGGCCACGCCGCGTTCTGCTTCCTAGACCCAGGCGACATCGCCTTGATTCCAGACCCCGCCTATCCCGTTTACGGCGTGGGGACCATGTTTGCCGGCGCCGAAAGCCACATCATGCCCCTGTACGAACGGAACGGCTGGCTTCCCGAATTGGACGCCATTCCCGGCCCTGTAGCCGATGCCGCCAAGCTGATGTGGTTGAACTACCCCAACAATCCTACCAGCGCCGTCGCCACCCACGAAGATCTGGCCGCGGCGGTCGCTTACTGCCGGGAAAAGGACATCGCATTGCTCCACGATGCCGCCTACAGCGAGATTGGCTACGAGGGTTATAGGGCCACCAGTTGCATGCAGGTGGATGGAGCCAAGGACGTAAGCCTGGAGTTCCATTCCCTGTCCAAGACCTACAACATGACCGGTTGGCGCTTCGGCATGGCGGTGGGTAACGCCGACATGATCAAGGCCCTTTTCCAGATTAAAGCCAACCTGGATTCGGGGATCCCCCAGGCAATCCAGCAGATGGCTATCGAGGCTCTTACCGGACCTCAGGACTGCGTGGACAGTAACGTGGAGATCTATCAGCGCCGCCGGGACCGGGTCATAAAGGCGCTTACCACTTTGGGTTTGACCGTGGACGTGCCCCGGGCCAGCCTGTACATCTGGGCCAGAGTTCCCGAGGGATTCACTTCCGCCGAACTGGCGGCCAGGCTGCTGGAGGAAACGGATATCGTAGTCACTCCCGGCTCCAGCTACGGACAATACGGAGAAGGATACATCCGCCTGTCGTTGACCACACCGGACGAGCAGGTGGAGAAGGGGTGTCAACGGCTTGAAGGCTGGAAAATCCCGGCGCCGCAGGGCGGCTGAACAAGCCGCCGAGGAGACTGCCTCCCTAACGGTTGAGTCCGAACGTGCCATCCTGGTGGCGATGGAGCTGAGAAACCGCCGCAACCAGTGGAGTTTGGAGGACACCCTCAGGGAACTGGCCTACCTGACTGAGACCGCCGGGGCAGAGGTTGTCGGGCAAATCACTCAGCGGTCCGACCGTTACGCGCATACTTATGTGGGCAAAGGTAAGCTGGAAGAGATCAACGAACTGGTGGCTGAGACCGAGGCCGGGGTTGTTATCTTCGATGACGAGCTCACGCCCACCCAACAGCGCAACGTGGAAAGCGCTCTGGAAGTCAAAGTTATCGACCGGACCGCCCTGATTCTCGACGTATTTGGCAGGCACGCCCGCACCTACGAAGGCAAGCTCCAAGTTGAATTGGCCCAACACCAATATCTGTTGCCCCGCTTGGTCGGCCAATGGTCTCACTTGGAGCGTCTCGGGGGTGGAATCGGGACCAGGGGGCCGGGTGAAACCCAGTTGGAGACCGACCGCCGCTTGATCCGCAAGCGCATCCAAAAAATCACTCGGGATTTGGAAGGCGTACGCCGCCGCCGCACCCTCCAAATGGGGCGCCGCAAAAGCGCCAGCATTCCCATCGTCAGCTTGGTCGGCTACACGAACGCCGGCAAAAGCACCCTATTCAACGCCTTGAGTCCTTCCGGCGGAAGGACCAAAGTCGATGTCGCAGACCAACTGTTCTCCACCCTTGACCCGGTGACCCGGCGCATCAGACTGCCCTCCGGCGGCCCAATGCTCTTGACCGACACCGTCGGATTCATCCAGAAGCTCTCGCCCACCGTGGTAGCCGCCTTCCGGGCCACCCTGGAAGAACTTTCCGAGTCCGACCTTTTACTTCACGTGGTGGACATAACTCACCCGAAATCCGCGGAGCAAGCCGACGTGGTGGAAACAACGCTGAGGGAATTGGGTCTTGAAGACAAACCCCGGTTGCTGGTGCTGAACAAGATGGACCTCCTCCCCCAGGCATCCGATGAGTCCGATGGCTCCGGCGCGCCGGCATCCCTGGGAAGGCAGGATCAGAACAAGGTCTTCATATCAGCGGCCAAGGGCTGGAACATGGACTCGCTATTGCAAGAGATCGAGGCCCAGTTGATGGCCATAGACAAACCGTTGCTGGCCGTCGGCGGGTCCACCAACTACTGACACTAAGTAACAGACCCAGCAACAAAGCGACGAGCGCGGTAATAAAAGTAATTGGGGTTGGTTCGCACAAGATACGTTATGTAAGGTTTCCTCTAACCTCCAACCCTCTTTACATAATAAATGTCTACCCGCCCCGGCCTTCCAGGGTC
>Ga0208391_1000201_pt1 | contig 33165 bp, 48 predicted proteins | sample Knorr_S23_td_Bot_FD_185612 | JGI IMG/M metagenome (GOLD analysis project Ga0208391, IMG submission 185612) | Marine microbial communities from Southern Atlantic Ocean transect - Knorr_S23_td_Bottom_ad_3770_LV_A (SPAdes) (version 2) | ecosystem: Environmental > Aquatic > Marine > Oceanic | place... | reverse complement strand
CTTTGTCATACCCAATACTATCATATCCATCTAAGTCATACCCATTTTTGTCATATCCATTTCTATCATACCCATTACTGTCATACCCATTACTATCATACCCATCTTTGTTGTACCCGTCTTTGTTGTATCCGTCTTTGTTGTACCCATCTAGGTCATATCCGTCTTTGTTGTATCCATTTTTGTTGTACCCATCTAGGTTGTACCCATTTTTGTTAAACCCATTTTTGTTGTACCCGTCTTTGTTGTACCCCTTTTTGTTGTACCCGTCTTTATCAAAATTTATTTTTGTATCAATGTGAATCCCATCAAAAGAAAAACCATTACTATCATACCCATTTGTGTTGTACCCCTTGTTGTCATACCCATTTTTGTTGTAACCGTTTTCGTCATAACCTTTTTTGTCATACCCATTTGTGTTGTATCCATCTAGATCATACCCATTTTTGTCACACTCCTCTTTGTTGTAACCCTTTTTGTCATACCCAATTTTGTTGTAACCCTTTTTGTCATACCCATTTTTGTTGTACCTATCTTTGTCATACCCATTTTTGTTGTAACCCTTTTTGTCATATCCATCTTTATCATATCCATCTAAGTCATACCCAAACTTGTCAAATGTTTTTGAAAATTTATCAAACAACCCCATAATAGAAACTCATGAATACAATTTAGATAAGCATTTTCGTGCCTAATTTTGAGAAATTGTTTTGATTTTAAAAAAATGATATTACATTGTCATATGTGAATTCAGGGCGCAGTGAGTTTTTTTAGAATCGTTTTCTTTTACTTCTACGTTTTCTTAGAATTTTTGAATTTTTCCCCTATTCACTCGTAATAGAAATCCCTATACAATATGAGCCAAAAGTTGTGGATATACAGTCATGTTATAATCATCCATCCATAGTACATACCAATCATTCCAACAAACGACAATAGGCAACTTTTGATATATTTGCATTAGGTCGAATTCCCATTGAAAGTTTATAGATACTAATTTTTTTTAACATCTAATATTTTTCAGGACTAAATAATATACTAACTAAATACGTCAAATAAGTAACAATATAGAGTACAATAAAGAAAAATGTTTGCTGATGATTAATCAACTCTCTAAGCTATACTGATAAGATGATGAGCATTGCCGAATTATGAAGCATTTTCCATACATCATATTGATTCTAAATTAGATTATCATAAAAAATTAACGAGATTTGCTATTCTAATATTTTTCAATTAATATTAGTATGAGTAATATTATATGTAAATTATGAACGAACTGCCTAAAAGATTTCCAGAATATTCAATCATGCATAAAACAATTTTAAAACAAATTAAAAAATTAGAAGAAAATATTTTAAAAAATAATCAAATAGAAACTCAAAATAAAATTAAAATATATAAATTAGAATTAAAAAAAATTGAAAAAATGTTTCCAGAAAACTTTTTTAAAAATGAAACTAATTATTCATGATCATGACCACAATCACAAGAATGATCATTTCCTTTAAGAGACATTAGTTTAACAACCATCTCATCACGAATTTTAAGTAAATCACCAACTTGATTTTTTAATGTTTCAGAAGCCCAATTTTCTTTTTGTAATGCTCTAACATTATCAATGATTTCAAGATCAATGTTAAGTAAATTATCCATTAATTCTTCTTGTTCACTCATGATGGACCATCAAACATACTTGGAAAAAAACCATTCTGATCATAATTATTAAAAATTATGCTTCCATTCGTTCTTTAAGTAATTTTTTTCTAATCAATATTGGAATATTATAGTATGCACCTAATGCCATGGCATCAGATGCTCTATGATTTCTTAAAACAAGATCTTTCTTGCCTGTAAAGTAAAGATTTGCCCGTAATACATCCCCATTTTCATAAATTTTTACTTTAACTAGAGTTAACTCACTTTGGTCACAAATTTCTTCAATCATTCGATAGATTGATGGTGTAGGTTCACCTTCAGTTTCATCAAAACTGGAGATATGTTTTGCAACTTCACCAGAAAATGCACGCATGTGAAATTCCTTTCCATTATCAGCCTTTAGAACTACCATACCTTCAACGGCATAAGGATCAACAAATCCAACATATTCAATTTTAACAGAATCATAATCAGGTTCTGGGGCTTGATCAATATCCATCGTATACGCATAAACTTCGAATATATTGCTTATAAAGATAGCAAAATTTTAAGATCAAATTTGATAAAATTAAAATTAAATTATTTTACGCATGAGAATTTTTGACCAATAACCCCAAATTATTTAAAATCCCGATATAAGGTACCATAATGTCAACTAACCCAGAACGAGCGGTATCATATGTTTTAACAAAATCCGTTACAGAGTACATGGACAAAGATGTTCTGATGTTGGACATGGATACATCAACAAGAGATGCAGCTACAATGTTACGTCACTATGAAACAGACGACATTATTGTAATAGACAAAAACAAGCTTCCAATTGGAATTGTTACAGATGACGATATTCTTAGTAAAGTTAGTGATGCAACTGTTTACGCAGAAGCAACTGTACTAAAACAAATAATGAGTAAACCTCTAATTACAATAAGTAATAAATCAACTTTACAAGATGCTCTGCTCAAAATGCGAGACAGTAACGTTAGAAAACTTCCAGTAATATCAAAAAAAACTCAAGTGGTTGGCATGATACTTCAATCAACTATTGCAAATGCAATTAGAAATGCAACTGCAACATCGCCTCGACTTTTAAGTCCACCAGTAAAAGCAGTATTAGGAAATTTAGGATTTGTATTACAGTTTGCAGGAGTGTTGTTACTTGTTCCAGCTATTGTTGCGACATTATTAGAAGATACAGTTGCAGCTACAGGGATTTATTTAACCACAGTTCTTTTACTAGTGACAGGATTTTTTCTAAATTCATATGGTGAAAAGTCAAGTCTAAATCTACAACAGGCATCAATACTAGTATTTTCTAGTCTGTTTCTACTATCATTATTTGGCACCATACCATATCTATACGTATTTCCAAGTGATGAAACACCAGTAGAAGTATTTGCAAATGCGTTCTTTTCAAGTGCTGCAGGATTTACAACTGGAGGAATTTCATTATTTGATGAACCAGAAAAACTTTCACAAAGTTTCACATTTTTCCGTAGTTATACACAGTTAGTAGGGGGAATGAGTTTCATTTATCTGGTAATTACAGCTTTCTATCCAGAATCAAAATTACAAGCAATGCGTGGTTTCATATCTGGAAAAACACTCCACATGAAAGAACTATTTCTTACAATTACAATTATCTTTGGAATTTACATTGTAATTGTTGCATCCTTGTTATGGGTATTTGGTGAAAGAAATATCATTGATAATTTCTCGTTAGCAATGAGTACCCTTTCAACGGGAGGTTTTACACCTACATCGACTATTCTTAATGATCTACTATGGCAAGAACATGTAGTACTGATGGGTGCAATGATTTTAGGAGCATTACCATTTACATTCCACTATGCATTTGTTAGAAAAAAATTCCTATCTCCAAAACTAGGAAAAGAGGTTCTAACATATTTTGCAATTTTAGCTGCTGCGACTGTTTTGTTTGCAGTAATAAGCGGACTAGATCCAATGCAAAGTGCATTTTATTCAGTATCAGCTAGTACTACTGCAGGATTACAAATGGAAAGTTTAGCAGGTCTTAGTGGAGGGGCACATACAATTCTAATAATTCTAATGTTTATTGGAGGATGTGGATTTTCAACTGCAGGAGGTCTGAAAATTTTTAGATTATTCCACCTCAAAGATATAATTCCATTTTTCTCAAAAATTAAAAGAGCTGAGTTATCAAAGCAATCTAAAAAAGAACTCCTATCAACATTAATCATTCTTGCATTATTTCCAACCATATCAGCAATTACAGGAGCACATCTGGCAGCAATAGAAGATGTGCCTTTTCAAGATGCATTCTTTGAAGCAGTAGGAATAATTACCACAGGAGGATTATCAGCAGGAGTAATTGATTCAGATACAGATCCTGCAACAATGATAGTTTTAGGATTTTTAATGATTTTTGGAAGACTGGAAATTATTGCGATAATCTATATTTTTGTGCCTAGACTCAGTTAAGATAGAATTTAATTCCATAGAAAAAACCCAAAATTCAGGAATGAATAATCAGTGACAAGCAACAATAAAGGAAAAAAATTAATTATTTTAGGATTCATATCAATTGCAATATTATTTTTAATTTATAGCAGATATCAAGATCCGGTATTATTTACACCCAGTGCCTTAGAATCGATTCAAAGAATTGCTTTGGGATTTTACATTACAATGATTGTATCTTTTGGAGGAATTGCTTTTGGAATGTACAAATATCATAAAAGTAAAGTAGAAAATAAAGGTAAAGACATACTAACAATAATTGCAATCACTACATACAATTCAAAATCGCGTAAAATTTTCATTACTATTTTTATTACATATGGAATATTTTTTTCACTAGTTTCTGGAACACTAGTTTATCAACCAGAAGTTAATTTTGTAACACATTATGGAGCAACAATTCCATCAGGATTTATTGCGCCATGTTGTGACGGCCCAGGATACATGCCAAAGATTATCATATATCTCACAGAACATGTAGGATTACAAGTTATTCCAATAAATTTAACATTACAAATTATAGTATCATATTTAGTTGCATTAAATGCGTCAATTGCAATTAGTGCATATACAATTTCTAAAAAAGGTCGAGGTGTGAGTAGTATTGGTGCAGCTACAGGGTTATTCATTGCATGTCCAACATGTGCAGGTACTTTTCTTTCAATATTTATCGGAACTGCAAGTGGAATTGGGCTATCAATAGTATTAACACAATTACAGACATTGTTTATTGCAGTGTCAATTCCAATCTTAATAATTACTCCATACATTATGGCAAAAAAATTACAAAATACAGATGGAAGTTGTAAAACAAGTTTTAATGATTAAATGCTTTAACTTCAGGAATTTTATGATTCCCAATATCATACCCATCTCGTCTAAGAAATTTTAGAGTTAATTTGTAAATTAGTTCGTCATGTTCTACTTGTTCTAAGATTTCAGTCCACAAAATTTTTCCATTTTTAACAATTTGGCTTTTAAAGTCAGGATTCAAAGATTCAGCAATTTTTCTACATTCATCAAAAGTTTTTCCATTTTTATAAGCACGAACACGACTATCACAACTATCCATATGTAATTTAACTAAAAATTGTAAATAAACTTAGTTTCTAGGTACTTCAAACAAATACTAGAAGAATAAAAAATCAATAATGACAATAAAAACAACTACTGAATATGTAGATTTTTTCATAAATCTCAATATGGGAGAAAAAGTGAGTTTGTTGAGTTTTGTTAATAATGAAAGAATGGTATTAAAATTAAAGCTGAAAAATAAAATCATAGAGAAAGATCCAATAAAAAAAGGAATTGTAATTTTAGAAGGATTGATTAAAGAAATTGCAGATGATGGGGAATTAACAGTTTTAAAAAAATACCAAAAAAAAGGATAGAGTGAAATGGATAAAAATTCACAAATTATCAGAACAGAAATTATAAGAATTTTAAATGAAAATGGAAAAATAAGAGGAGCAGAATTAGCTAAAAGAGTAATAAAAAAAGTAGGTAATGAGAAAATAGTTTATAGAGAAATTAGTGCATTAGTAGAATCAGGTGAAGTAGAAAAAAAAGTTCACAGTAGATCACATATAGAATATGAATTAATTAATTTGTATGAATCAGTTAACAATCAACTAAAAGATCTACATAATGAAATTAATGTTATTTATGAAGAAATAATTAATTTTGAGAATATAAGTAGAGAAGAAAAATTTTCTTTTCATCAAAGATTAAGATCAATAATACATCTAATACACATCATACAATCATCTGATGGGATAATAAAATTATTATCATATTATCCAACATTCAAAAAAGATAAAATGTTTTCACAAATCAAAAGAAAAATTGATGATTGTTGGGAATTAATTATGAATAATATAGCACATCAACCAGAAGATGATTTTTTGAATGAGGTTCTTGAAAATTTACGAATGTCTCAAACAAAGTCAGAAAATGTTAATTAATTATTTCTTAATTTCTCTAAAACAATATTAAAAATGGCAGCATTGTCAAGTAGGATATAGGGTAATTCATTTTCTTCACATGCCTGACCACTCTCAGTATCACGAGTAACTAAAATCATATTATTTTCTTTAGCATAATTAATTACAGAATAATCTGTTCTTAGTTTATGACCATCAATACGTAATTTTTTAACACTATAGGCATCAAAACCTAATTCCCTTAATTTCTCATCCCACCCATCATCCATTTCATCAATGAGTATTTTCATGATCATTAGACAAATTATTTACAATATTAGTGTAATAATTGTAATTTTAAATTAATTTGAGCCCATTACATAATTAATAAATAAATTATTTTTCAGCTAAACACTATGAAAAATTTTACACTTTATCAAAAATAATAAATTTTTAATTTCAGTTAATGTCAAGAATAGAAGCTTACGACATAAAAGCACGAAAAAAAGTAACCATGAAAAATCCACAGCCATATTTAATGAAAAATGGTTCATGGGCATTAAAAGGAACTAGTTCAGAAACAGGGATCGTATTATTTAGAATAGTAGGAAGGAAGGAACCAAAAATTTCTCAGTCCAGATTTGAAACATTCAAAAATTTGTTTTCAAATAAGTAATGTGAATGTGAAAAAATCTACTAGTTTTATTTTTTCTATTATTAAATGTAAAATATTAATTTACTAAAAATAATTTAAGATATCAGTAATGAATGAAAACATAGATGAAGAAATAAGAAAAATAATTTTGTCAGAATACTATGCAAGGTTAAAAGGTTGCTCAGAAATACCTCAAATGCACATGTATAACTTTCCAGAACTAAAAGAAATAGACAATGAGATTATTTTTAAAAATGCAAAATTTTTGATTGATGAAAATCTTGTACGGGGAGGAATTGATGAAGAAAAAGATCATTCTTTTCCATGGATTACACGATTGACTTCCACAGGAATTAAGTGGATTGAAAAAGAGCAGTCATGAACAGATCAGTTTTTTTAAGATTAATTTTAAAAGATCAACTACTTATTTCCAATTAATATACAGCAATGCATGGATGAAAAAATTGAAGATAAATCAGAAGATTCAAAGAAAAAGCATATGATATACTACAGATCATTAAGTAAACTAATTACAGATATGAAAGCAGAAATGAACCAAGAGGGTCAACCGGCAATTAAAGAACATCTAACTAGTAGGACGGATGCAATAGAAAAAGACAGGCAACGAATCAGAAATTTATTTCCAGATGTAAAAAAAGAGGAATGGGATGACAACTCCAACTGAAAAAAATCACAATAAACACCTAGATTTATTGCATGACTACAAAATACATCTAATAAAATACATTACAGAATTAGAAAAAATGGATAGACAGTCAGAATTTTTAAAGAAATGGAATGAAACAACAATTAAAGAAAGAAAGAAGGAAATTCAAGTAATTGACAAGGTTTTAAAAAATTTAATTAGGTTTTAATCATGATATTTTTGAGTTAAATCAAATAATGAAGTGCAGATTAAATCCACATGATCTGCAGATACACCATCAATCCAAACAACTTCTTCATTTATACTATAATCATTAAATGAATTTAGACCTTCAAAATTAACAAAATTTATTTCAGATTGAATTAATTTTTCAATTTCATCTTGCTCTTTTTTTGTTAAAACATAGTTACAAGTCATCAAATCAACATTAATGTAATAATTCCCATGAACGGGGTTTATTTTTGCTTTAATGAATGGTTTATTTTGTTGTCGACATTCTTGATAATGTTTATCATATTCAAACATTTTAGAATCACCCAAATATTTATGGAAAATCATAAGAATTTAAGAATAAAAATTATTGAAAAAATTACTAAAGATCAACAGTTATTTCTTTAATTTTATCAATTAATTTAATTTTTGTAGTTATAGGGGTTTCTGGTTCCACTGTGAAAAATACAATGTTTCTTTTTGTATAGATAACTAACTGTGATACTTTTTCTCTCTCAACATGAATATAGTTTACTTTACCTAATGTACGATTGAATTCTTTTCTCATAGTTCTTCTTTGTGCAACTTGTTTACAGAAATGTTCTTCTTCTTTTTGAGAATTAAGACTAGTTTGACCTTTTTTCATAATACCTTCACGAATATTTCCTTTAGCATCAATTATAGCTGCAAATCTCATTTTAGAATTCAAACTAACAATTTCTTTAGTAATTTCTAGAAGATCGATTTTTTTTCTAGATGCCATAATGATAATCAAAAAAGAAGTGTCAAATATAAGCTATTAAAAAATTCCGAGACTAATTACTAAAAAAAAATAGAGATTATGGTATTTATTAGTTAGAAATTAGATCTCAAAAATAATGAAAACAGGAATTCCACTAATCATCGTAGGAACGAGTATGTTTTTTCTAGGATTAATATTATTTTATTCAATATCTGGAAAAACAGAAAATATTTTGGAATTTATTAAAAATATTGGTACTTTTGTAGGTTTGAGTGGAATGGGAGTTACCTTAGCAGGAATTTTAGTATATTTGATTAACAGAAACGAACAACCGATTAAAAAAAATTATGATGTATAAAATTTAATTTTAAAAAGTGAGATAATTATTTGATAAATAAATTATAATAATACAAAAATGACTAGATCATAAATGTCTGAAAAATCATGGATTGGTGGAATATATCTTAAAGAAGAAGGAGGATATGAAATTGTTTTAAAATCGTTAATTCATTATAAAAAAAGATTACAAACTATTCATGCAAGTCCAGAATTAAAAGAAGCTGCTGCAATGTTTGCTCCAGTATTACAATCACAAGCAAAAAAAAGAATTCCAATGATTAATGAAGTTAAAGAAAAGGTTGAACAAAGCTTACTCAATACAATACCAGCACAATCACTAGAACAAAATTTAGAAATTTTAGTAAAGGCACTAGAATGTTATAAAGCAGATATTGAAAAAGCCGAAGATACAGGAGTGGAGTATTTTGTTAAATTATTGGGAGATGTGCATGAAGCAAGAAATGATCTAGAATCAATTAAAAATGCACTAATTAAAATTAAACAGCATTCAGAATAAGCCTATAATCCTTGCAAATACCAATCAAAATAAGGTAAAAGTAGTTTACATTGTTTTTTCTTGTCAGACTCATTTGTAAGATCTAAGATTTTTTGGATTTTACCCTTAAGATATTCAGTCGTCAAATTATTTTTAAATTTAAGCATAATTTGATGTAAAATTTTTAAAAATTCATCAGAAGAGGCACTATCAAAATCATTTAAAATGGTTTTAATTTCAATTTCTAAAGACATGATATTACCAGTATTTTCTTTTTTTAGATAATTGAAACAATATCATCATCATTCCAAGTTAATCTAAATTTTCCAGTAACTCGAAACATTTGAAATTTGCCACCATTTTTAAAAATCAATTTATAAGATTTATGAGATGTGTCCTCTATCTCCAAAGATACATCATCTTTTTGTGTTTGGAAGATTAGTGGATTATTTGAAATTTGTTTCCATTCATGTTCATCAAAATCCATATGAAATTTAGTATAAAGTAAACCCATTAAATAATCATAAAATAACCCCGAATAAATAACTAGATGGTATTTTAGCTATCAGGAGTATATTTTGGAACGTTTTTCTGATGATAACTTACAATTGTTGGAAAAATTAACTCATAGTCAACATCATTTTTAATAATTTTAAAAATATTAGAAATTAATTGTTGAATTATCAAATGCTCATCTCGATATAATGTTTTTTTTGGATTTTTTATCGAATCTAAAATAGTAAACCCATTATCAGTTTGTAAGAGACTTTCCAAAAGCAGTGTTGCAATCAAAATCTTATCATCAATATCCTTACGAGGGTAATCAACATCTAATCGTTTAATTTTTAATTTTAAATCATGATATGTTTTATTGGTATTTTGTTCAAGACGTTGTTGAGATTTTTCTTTATAATTAGGAGTAAGAATGTAAAATTTCATGTTCCCTTTCTTTTTAACAAATATCATTTCTTTTTCTAACAAAGAATTTCTTGCCTTCTCAAAAGTAGTCTTAGCCATAAATTCAGGTACGATTATTTTTACTAATCCATTATGATGTAAGTGAGGGTTATTGTACATACATTGTAAAACAATTCTTTCACGCTCATAGATGTTAAAGTTAGACTTATAATGACTCATCATATCTAGGTCGACCTATATTATACAGGTCAACTATTAAGAGGTATTGTTTAAGATTAGGGGGAAAATTAACGAAATAGTTCTAACTCTTGAAGAATCTTACTCATCGAATGTTTCCATCGTCTCATCGCATCAATATCATGGGGTCTATTATCTTCCAAAAATTTTTTCTCTTTTAATAATTCCGCATATCGTTTATTATCAATTTTAACCATTCAACATATTCAAAATTAAATGATAACTAAATGTTATTGTGTGACACAGATTCTATTCTTTATCAATAAATTCGCTAATGCCAGGTGGTTCAGGTGCCAATCCTTTTCTTTTTCTAATATCAGCTACAGCAGTGGCCAACATAGATTTTGGAACTTCTGTCCATTCCTTAAAAGAAGTATTCCATGTTGCACGTCCTGCAGTTTGACCTCGCATAGCTTCAGATAGTGTGAAAGTTTCAGCAGCTGGAATTTCACCAATTACAATACTTGCTGCACCTTTTTGTTGCATATCTAAAACCTTACCACGTTTACCAGAAAGAATTGTTGCTACATTTCCAACTAAATCTGTTGGAACACGAACTTCAATTGCTAATGTTGGTTCTAAAACAGCAGTACCGGCAGTTAATAATGATCCCATGCAAGCCCTACGAGATGCAGGACCTAATTGAGATAAACCTCTATGTGCAGTATCTTCATGAGGAACAAAGTGAGTAAAGATGAATTTACAGTTCCTCATTTGCTCTTTACAAAGAGGACCTTCTTTCATTACATCATCAAATCCAGAATTAATAGAATCAGTAGACTCTGAAACGAATTGAACACCTTTTGTTCCATTAATCAAAACATTACCACGTGAATCAAATCTCATTACTCTCTTAATTGTGTCAGTATCCCAACCAGCACCTTTTAACAATTCAGCAACAATTTTTTTGTCTTTCATATCACTAATTTCACCAGTTCTTAACATATGTGCAATTTCAGGTTCTAATGGTTCTACTTTCATGAAAATCTTATTGTGTCTATTTGGAGATTTAGCCATAATTGGTTCACACCCACCTTTGACAGTTTCTCTATAGTTAATCAAAGGTTCAGATGTAATGATTTCACATTTTGCATCTTGGATTCTATGAACTGCAACATCCAAGTGTAATACACCCATGCCAGCAATAATCGTCTCACCACTTTCTTCATCAATTTTTACAATTAGATTTGGATCTTCAATAGTTAATTGACGTAAAATTTCTACAAGTTTAGGTAAATCTTTAGGATGTTTTGGTTCAATTGCAATTTGTACAACTGGTTCTGAGACATATTTGACTCCTTCAAACATTTGAATATCTTTTACAGAAGAAAGTGTGTTTCCAGCACGACATTCTGTTAATCCCAATAATGCAGGAATGTTTCCAGCACCAAGTTCACCAACTTGTTCTCTCTGATTACCCATAAAGAAATTAACAGATTGGACTCTACCATCTCTTTTCTCATCTATGATATGTAGAGTTTGTCCATCTTTGATAGTTCCAGAAAATAATCTTCCAATTGCAACAGGGCCGGCTGCAGGATCTAACACCATGTTTACAACCATCATAATTGTTGGACCGTCATCTTCACCAGCAAGCAATGCTTTACCAATATCAGAGTCTAAATCACCTTTCCAAATTTGTGGAATTCTATATTTGATTGCATCTTGTGGTGCAGGATGATGTTTTACAACCATTCCAAGAACAGCATCAGCTAATGGTGCTTTTTCTACAAGATCTGGAAGTTTTTCATCAGTATAAGCATCAATAACATCTTTGAAGGTAATTCCTCTTTCTTTCATCAAATCAGTGTTAATTGCCCATCTATCTTTAGCAGAGCCAAATGTTACACTTGCATCTTGAATTGATACTCTCCATTTGTCTTTGTATTCAGGTTCGGCATATGTGTCAATTAATTGATTAAAATTTGAAACAACTTCTGCTAATTGTGCCTGCATTTTTTCTGGGGTCAATCGTAATTCTTTGATTAATCTATCGACTTTATTGATAAACAAAACAGGTCTTACTCTTTCTTCAAGTGCCATTCTAGTTACAGTTTCAGTTTGAGTCATAATACCTTCAACTGCATCACATACTACTACAGCACCATCGATTGCTCTAAGACTTCGAATAACTCTTCCACTAAAATCTACGTGACCAGGAGTATCAATCATATTAATTACATATTCTTGATCTTTTTGAGAAAATAGCAAAGTAACGTTAGCTTGGTAAATAGTAATTCCTCTTTCTTGTTCTTCTTTATCAAAGTCCATAGCAAGTGCTTTTCCAGCAGCAGAAGGGGCAATAATTCCAGAGTAAGCCAAGAGACTATCACTCATTGTTGTCTTTCCATGGTCAACGTGTGCAATTACACCAAAGTTACGAATATTTTTTTTATTCTTGATAATCTTCATAACTTCTGCAGTTGACTTGAATTTTGCCATATCGGCAAACCGAGGTTATGAGCTATTAAATCTTAGCCTTCTAAAAGATCAAGCGATATTTATAAAAAATTACTAAAAAATTTTTAAATATAGAAAATTTAGAATTTTCCCATTCTTTCATAATCATATATTAAAAAAGATCAGTTCTCAAATTATCAAATACATGATGATTTGCATTTTTATTACGACTGATTAAAGAATAGACATGGAAATTTCTGTGGGTCATACTCCTGATTCAGATGATGCATTCATGTTTTATGGAATGTTTACAGATAAAGTTCCATCACCAGATTTTACAGTAAATCATGTAATTGAAGATATTGAAAAATTGAATCTTAAAGCAACTGATCCACAATTAGATGTTACAGCAGTTTCAGTTCATGCATGTGCATACATTCCAGGCTACACAATTTTAAGAAGCGGAGGAAGTTTTGGAATTAATTACGGCCCAATAGTTACAGCAAAAAAACAAATTACAATTGAAGAATTAAAAAAATGTAAAATAGCAATTCCAGGAAAAATGACATCAGCATTTTTATTGTTACAATTAATGATTGGAAAGTTTGATTATGTGGAGATGAATTTCAGTGACATTCCAAAAGCAGTTGAATCAGGTGAAGTCGATGTAGGATTAGTCATCCATGAAACTCAACTATCATACGAACAAGAAGGAAATGTGAAAATTTTAGATATCGGTGAATGGTGGGATAAAACTACAAATGGATTACCAGTACCGTTAGGAATCAATGTAATGAAGACAGATTTAGGTATGGAAACAATTGTAAAGTTTGACAAGTATTTACAATCATCAATCGAGTTTGGAATAAAGAATTTTGATGATGCATTAGAATATGCAATGCAATATTCCAGAGGAAAGGAACGAGATTTAATTGAAAAATTTGTAAAAATGTATGTAAATCAAGTTACAGTTAACATGGGAGATTCTGGAGAGCAAGCCATTAGAAAATTATTTGAAATGGCAAAAGAAAAAGGATTAGTTCCAGATTTTGAAATTAGTATAGCCACCAAGTAATTATAGAACAAAAAAATAATTACAACATGACAGATGAACTTGATGGCGACGGAGTTGGGGGAGCTGTTTTAGAAGTTTTAACAGGAAATGCATTCAGATTACTTGTTAGTCACACTAGAAAAGACAATAAAGGAGATTATGGAAAAACAGAAAAAATAATCATGGGCTTAATTAAAGATTCAGAAGAAGGACAACGGCCGGAACAGACTAAAGAAGATTTAGAACGAGCATTAAAAGGAAAATTTGTTACATGTAAAGTTCAATACAGAGATACTAAAACAGATGCACTTGTTTGTAATGTATTTGTTCAAAGACCACCAGAATAATCCGTTTAATTATTTTAGATATTTTTAAAAAAATCAATCATAAATTAATTTTTTTCATTTTTTATTTTCCACGTTTTTAAAAAAATATGATGTTTTTCGCCAATCAATGTTAGATTATACCCCACTTCACCTTCTTTTTTAATTATTGATGTAATGATTCCTTGTTTAATCATAATTTTTAATGTAGGATTATTTTTGAATGGGTATCCAGAACTTTTGTTTAAAATTTTAAAATATTCTTTACCTTTAGTAGTTAATCTAAAAACAATATTTTGTCTATCGATAGAATCAACTACAGGTTCTAAGATCCAATCATTTACTAAATCAGATAAAACTAAATCATTATTGAAATCTTCCTTAATTTCTTCCATGTATCTAAAAAAACTATAGAGTATATGAAATTTGAATAAGAATTATTTACTTTAAAAATTATAGAAATTTGCTGATGATTATGTCAACGGGTTCTATCTGATTTCCTCAAAATTGATGAATATTGCCGAATTATGAAGCCTTTTTCTGTATTCCAAAAAATATTTTTAAAAAAATGAAGTCAAAAAATATCTTGAAATATATTGATTCAAAAAGAAGAGTAGAGTTAGAGAAGATATGACAGAAGATGTGTGTGATTTTTGTAAAGGAGTAGGCTCGAGTTCCACAAATGTTTGCGTATATTGTAATGGTACTGGCGAATGGAATCAAGCTGCTCAAGCATATGTAAAAAACCATATTTGTCAATGTATTGTGTTAGATAGAAAATTTTGTCCTGTATGCAACAAACCATGTCATCATGATACAAGTCTAAATCCAAAACAAACAATTGATTCAGGTCATGGCGGAATGTCAGTGCCTGAAATGACAATGTAAAAAATGTCTACAGAATTTAAAGAAATTATGCTCAATAAAGAATTGAGAAGTCAATAATCTTCAAAATAGTCCAAAAAACACATATTTTTACAATGGTTTAAGTACAGAAGAATTTGACAAAAATTAGAAAATATGTCATACAATAGAGAAGATAGAGAAATGTTTGATGCAAAATGCGGAGACTGTGGAACGGATTGTCAAGTACCATTCCAACCAAAACAAGACAGACCTGTATATTGCAGAGAATGTTTCCAAAATCACAAACCAGAACCAAGACAAGGTGGCGGTAGATTTGGTGGAAACCGAGATGGTGGAAACCGAAGTGGCGGAGGTAGATTTGGTGGAGATAGAAGAAGAGATGATAGACCACGAGAAATGTTTGATGCAAAATGCGGAGACTGTGGAAATGATTGTCAAGTACCATTCCAACCAAAAGAAGACAGACCTGTATATTGCAGAGATTGTTTCCAAAATCACAGATAACATAAGCAAATTGTTTTGAGAAAAACACTCAAGACTTTGTAACTTTTATTAAATTTCATATTTACAAACTCACGTCAATGTTAATTGAAAAATTAAATTCCCTAATATATGATGAAATTTAATTAATTTCAAAGATGATTCTTGTAAATAAAAAAATGTTAGTTGGCGGAATAGCAATGGTGATTGTAGGACTGGTGTTAACCATAAACATCAATGCTGCAATTCCAATAGGTCAAGCAGGAATGACTGAAGAAGAGGTAATAGATTTGATGATAGCAGAACAAGAAAATGCAGACTACAATACACTTGCAGGTATTTTATTTGGTTTGGGATTCTTACTGATGTTGATTAGTTTTGGAGCACGTAGAAAAAAAGGTAAACCAACAAAAAAGGTAGAAAAAAAGATAGAATAATTCAGACATTTTATTTTATCAACTTGGGTAAATTGAACCAAATTCCAGTATACGGATTTTCTTAAAATTACAATATGCCAATATTGAACAGATCAAACATTTTAATCTTAAATTGATTTAAAAAAAGTATGATTCAAGCAGAAATTAGCATATATCCAATGGCAACTAGAACTACTAGTGCTAGTTTTTACATTGCAAAGGCAATTGAATCAATTAAAAATTTAGAGAATTTAAGATATGAAATAAATTCTATGGGCACTGTTTTAGAATCAGATAATATCGATATCATCAATAAAGCAACAAAAACCATGATGGAGACAGTTCACAATTTAGGAATTAATCGAGTAGAAGTAATAATAAAAATAGATTCAAGAAAAGATAAACAAGTAAAAATGGAAGAAAAAATTGAATCGATTAAAAAACAAATGAGTTAAAATTGTTTTAAAATTTTAAAATGAGTGTTTCTTTGTGCAGGTATGCGTCCAATTTCTTTTACCATTGTAGCTAATTCATCAACAGATGAAGTTGTAGGTTTACCAGCTGCACGATAAATTTCTTCAGAGAATGCAGTTCCAACTAAATCACTTCCTCCATGAGATAATGCAACTTGAGCTAATTTTTTACCATATGCAACCCAGTAAACAGAAATATTGTTTAGAGTATTTGCAAGCATAAGTCTAGATAATGCAGTTATTTTTAAATCATAAACTGAAGAACATTCATTATTTACCAAGCCCTGTTGTTCCAATTCAGTATTATCTAAACTAAATTTTAATGGAATTAGCGTTACAAACCCATTTGTTTTCTTTTGTAATTCACGAATTTTAATCAGATGATCAACGATGTGTTCAGGTTTTTCAATATGTCCATATAACATAGTGACATTACTTTTAATTCCCATGTTATGGGCTTCTTCGATTACATCAAGCCATTGTTGACCAGTACATTTTCCTCTAATAATTTTACTGCGAACATCAGGATGGAATAATTCAGCACCTCCACCAGGCATTGAATCCAATCCTGCATCTTTTAAACGAGATAAAATTTCTTTAGTAGAGATTTTTGTAAGTTTTGATAAATAAAAAATCTCAGCTGCAGTTAATGCCTTGATATTCAATTCAGGATGACTTTTCTTAATAGCACGCATCATATCTTCATAATATTCTAAAGGAAGTTTTGGGTGGAATCCACCAACAATATGAACTTCAGTTGCACCCATTTGTTTGGCAATTCCAACTCGTTGTTCAATTTCTTTAGGAGTTAACGTATAAGCATCATCTTCATCTCCTTTTCGATAAAAAGCACACATTTGGCAACTAGCAGCACAAACATTGGTATAATTCATGTAATAAGATGCAGCAAAAGTTACAGTATCACCAACTAATTTTTTTCGTGTAGAATCTGCAACAGCCCCAAGTAAATGTAAATTATCATAATTCATCAATTCCAACCCATCTTTGTAGGATAACTCTTCACCGGCAAGTGCTCTATCCAATGCTTGAGAATCACCAACAAGTTGTTCTAGCATACTATTTGTCTTAGTCATCAGGATATATTCCTTATACTCTTAAGAAATAAGTAACCAGTTAGATACAAGATAACATGGTACTTCCATTAGTAGACGAACATAAACCAAAATGTTACTTGTGTCATGAAGGTTTTGAAGATATTGAAAAACTAAGAGAGCATCAAAATACAAAACATAGTGATTTTTTTGAATCTAATAAAAAACAAACTACAAGAGAACCGGCACCTGGCGATGTCACAGTATTTTAGATTTTTTTTCTTTTAATGAGTTTAAAAGGTCTTGAGCAGTATCTTTAGACATCTGTGCCAGATCATAATGTTTGTCAATAGATAATGCTTTTTTAAAATAATCAATTGCTTCAGAAAGTTTTCCTAATTCACCTAAAGAAAGTCCCTTGTAAGCAAGAGCCATAGAACATTTTTTATCAATTTGAAGAGCCAGTTCATAACAAACAATTGCATCAATGTATTGTTCGTTCAGGTGAAAAGCAGATCCTTTATTGATTAATGCATCAAGATGGTTAGGGGAAATAGTGAGGGCCTTATCATAATAACGAATAGCAGGTTTAATTCGACCCAAGTTTTGTAAAGTAATACCTTTGTCTATAAGAGCAGAGATATTTTTAGAATCCTCTTTCAAAATTAAATCATAAAATTTCAATGCTTCTAGAAAATTTTCATCATCAACACAATCGTTAGCTTGTAAAAACAATTCTGAAATATCTTCATTCAATGTAGTTTGTGATATGTTGTCAATAATATAGTGATCCTCAGATCCTACGAATGTAATTTCATCAGGACCTATAGAAATTAATTTCTGCATCAAAATACGTTAACCATATTTTTAATTTAAACATGGAATGATTCTGTAATAACCTAGAAATCAGTCTAACTTCTTGTTCTCTTTTTTATAGTTGCAATTTTCTTTGACGACCTAGATTCTTTCGTTTTGGAAGTTGATTTAGTAACCTTACCTTCAGTTTTCATACTTTTTCCACTACGTCTAGCAGCACGGGATTGTTCTGCTCTTGTTTTTTGTTCTTTCTTTGCCTTTTCTTTTTCTTTTTCAGTTAACTTTGCTCGAACCATACAGAAATTCTGGAATCTCATTTAGTTAAGTATTTTCTACATGTTCTGAGTAAAAAAAGAAGAAAATACGAGAAATTAGTCTCTAGAATCTTCTACTAAAATTTCATTTTCTATAGATATTTAATACAAATTTTAGAGGTCTTACCTCACAGAATATCTCAGGGCAAACTACAGAAAAGACCAATGTTTCGATACACTCCTGTTTACATATATTTCAAAACGTGACTGATTTGAGTTTCTCTAGGAGCCAATACGCTTAAGTTAATAGAAAATTTAGTAGTTTATTGAATAATCGACGTATTGGTTTGACTTTACTAATTCCATCAACAATTATTGGAATCATTGTTTTAGTAATGAGTAGTTATTTGCCAAATGAATTATTATTGCCAATTCTAATAATCAATGGGATTATCTGGGCTAGTGGTTTAGTTCTAATAAATTACAAAGCAAAACATTCTAAGCGTGACAAAAGTAAATTTAAAAGAACCAACACTAAAACTTGGGATAATTAAATTCTGCATTAATTATCATATAAGATATTTTCAATTAAATACCAAGTGAGGATGATATAACCTAAATAAAATTAGTTTAATCTATCTAAATGGAAGTCAAAATAAGAATTAAAAGTAAAAATTAGTAAATTAATTTTTACGTTATCAGCAATCATTACAATCAGGATCAATACAAACAGGGTTATGTTTTCCATCTCTTGTAGGATGTGCAGTGTCTCTTCTTCTTTGAGTTCTTGTCATGATTACTAAATGTAATCATGATTAAAAAAGTGAATTCTAAAATTATACATGTATTCAGGATGCAAATTTATCACGTGGATCAATTTTTAGGGAATTATTAAAACATTCCATAGATTCATTGTATCGTCCTAAACTTCTAAGAGATATTCCCTTGTAATTCCAAAGATCAGGATTTTTTGGATCCAATAAAAGAGCCTGTTCAAAAAATCCAAGGGCTTTATCAAAATCGCCAGATTCCAAAAAAGATTTTCCTTTTAATACAAGTTCTTCAATTTCAGGCATAATTTGTAATAGTTTTCATTTGTATTATATTTGAAGTTAGATGTAAAATAATAGAAATTTAAACAAATTTACAAAAATCACCCGAAAATTTAAATAAATTTTTTACCATTATATGGTATGGTTTTAGATAATTTAGATAAGAAAATTCTCAAAAATTTGACTGTTGATGCAAGACAGTCAGCAAGACAATTGGCTCTAAAATTAGGAGTTTCAACAGTCACGATACTATCAAGAATGAAAAAATTGGAAAAAGAGGAAATAATTTGCGGGTATACAGCAAGAATAGATCATGAAAAAATTGGGTATTCGTTAACAGCCATAATTGAAATCATAGCTAAAAATGATAAAATTGTAGATATTGAAAACGAGATATCAAAATTTGAAAATGTTTGTGGAGTATACGATATTACAGGTACTACAGATACCATAGTTATAGCAAAATTCAAAGATAGAGGGGAATTAAGCACGTTTGTAAAGGGCTTAACTTCAATAGCAAATGTGGAAAACACAATAACTCACGTAGTACTAAATACTGCAAAAGAAGATTTCAGACTAACATAGGAAAAATAAAATGAAACAGTTGAAAATGGTATTAATTTTTATAATTATATTTAGTGTGATACAGACATCACATGCTCAAATAAATGAGTCAGACAGGGTATTACAAGTTTCAGATGAAGAAAAAATAATTTTATTTACAGGATTTTCAATTGCAGTAATTGCGATATTTTTATTCTTAGCTAGAGATATCATTTTAAGGAAAAAAACACCATATGATAAAAAAGAACATGAATCAAAAAAAGATAGAACATATGAAAAATATCATTCCGATTGGGGAGATGATTATGAAGAAATTGGAAAAAGAGGAAATAGTGAAAAAGAAAGAGAGTTTAGAGAAGACGTTAAAAATAATAATTTACCAAATTATTATAAAATTTTAGAACTAGAAATTAATGCAACCCAAGAACAAATCAAGAAAAATTTTAGGGAACTTGCAAAAAAAACACACCCAGATAAAACAAAAGGAAATTCTGAAGAAGAAATGATAAAAATCAACAAAGCATACGAGGTATTATCAGATGAAACATCAAAAGAGAGATATGATAAATATCTAAAACTAGGTTAACTCTAATCTTTGAATAATCATACTAAGTTCAATTGAATTAGGAGTTTGTACACTATTTGTTAAATTAGTAAAAATTTCAACAGGAGTTAGTTTTCCATCAGATTCAATTTTAACAGTAATTTTTAATTCAGCAAATTCAGTATTAGGTCCAAGCATTTTTTTTGTAAGTAGTGGGACTATACTAAGATCGGTAATCTCACCCTTCATTTTATAGGCAAATTTTTCACTAAAATAAACACCACCCCTAGTCGTAGGTTCGTTAACAGGTATTGATGAATTTACAATAGAAACATTGAGCATAGAATATGATTTATCATTAAGATGAAGAGTAAATGGTGGTAAATGTTCAATATTATACTGAATAAGATTTTGAAGTAAATCAGAATTTATAGACATTAAAAAAAGTCTAAAAAGTAATTGTATTGAATCTTATGTTTTAAAATTTTAACTTAGTTAATAAAATAAAAAAGTTAAGAAGAAAATTGGGTATAAGGTAGAGCACCTTTAAAAAGTCGAATTATGATCCAGAAGCAATGCAGCAATTTGCAAATACCCATTCAATGAGAAATGAGATTCTTAGTCTTATGGCACAGCATGATTTAGAAGAAGATTGTTATGTAGAGATGTTAGACTATACCATTGACTTATTTGAAAGTCAAGGTTTAGGAACAGAATATTATGGGTATCACAATATCAATCATGAATTAGAAGTAACATATGGATCACTTTTAGCCATAAATCAGGAAAAAATCAAATTTAGTGAAGAAGATAAAAAATACCTATACGTTGCAGCATTATTTCATGATTTTGATCCTCAAAAAAGTGTGGATAAACCACATGAAAAAAGTGTTTTAAAATTTATTTCATTAGATAAAAAAGTGCAGGAATTAATTATGGATGCAAAATTAGATTTAGAAATAATCAAAGTGTTAATTTTAAGAACTACATATCCATGGAGAGGAGAAATCAAAAAAGATGCAGAATTAGAAATTAAACAATATTTTGAAAAATTAGAATTAACAAGGAATAATCAACAATTACAACAACACATAATGGAAATGGGATGGTATCTATCAGTAGTTGATAGAATTAGTGGGTATGCATTAGGAGATTTCAAAAAAGCTATGGGAATGGCCAAAATGAATGCACACGCACTTGCATGGAGACCATCATTAATCGTAAGAAATGCAGTTGCATATTTTGAAGAATTATTAAATATAGATACATCAATGTCAAAAGCAATTCTCAAAGTATTACCAAAAGAAATGCGAAAAAATTTTTTTGATACTGTATTATCATTTATGAAAATTAGACAACAAGAAATAACAATTCAAGCAGATTTTTCATATGAAAATTTAAAATTAATTCCAACCATAGAAAATACATCAATACGAAAGGATCCAAATTTTACAAAAACATTATTTGACATATTTTTAGAATTACCAAAACCATTACAATTTGGAAAAGAAAATTTTGAAGAATCAATTAGTGATCCAGAAATCATAATTAATACATTAAGACTAAATGACAGAAATGGAGAAATTGTAGGTTTCTCCAAAGGTGGGCATCTTGAAAAATATCAATTACGAGAAGAAATAAAAGATGAAAATTATGGTTTAAAAAATACTGTATTTTTAGAACCATTAGCCCTAAAAATGGGGTATTGGGGGTTACGAGGAGGTAGTGAGATGAGACATATGTTCATCATGCAGGCTCATTCTATGAAATACAAGTATCTTACAAGTTTTGCATTACGGGATGTAATAAAAGCAAGAATAGATAAAGAAGATGCAGAATTTGTAACTCAATTTGATCCTGAAAGGTGGGATTACTATAGAATAAAGATTTAGACTATACATATGAAAAAATCAATTTTAAAAACATTAGAATCAAACATTCAAGGAAATATTTTATACAAAAAAGAATTTAGAGAATTTTATTCTGTAGATGCAAGTTCATATCAAATTATTCCCAAAATTATAGTTATTGCAAAAAATGAAAAAGATATTATTCAAACAATCAAAATTGCAAAAAAATTTAAGACATCCGTTACCGTAAGAGGAGCTGGAACAGGACTAGTCGGTAGTGCATTAAACAAGGGAATCATAATTGATATGAAAAACTTTGATTCAATTAAACTAAATAAAAAATCGGTGGTTGTAGGTTCAGGAGTCCTAAAAGGAAAATTGGACAAAGAATTAGAAAAAGTTAAAAAGTTTTTTCCACCAAATCCATCAATTGGAAATTTTTGTTCAATTGGAGGTATGTTAGGAAATAATTCAAGTGGAAGTCGTAGTCTAAAATATGGAAGTATGATAGATAATGTATCTGAAATTATATTTATTGATGGGAATGGAAATAAAATAAAATTACCAAAAAATAAAATTGTTGGAAAAAAAATTTTTGAAATTATTAAAATAGATAACAAAAGAATTCCAAAAACATCTAAAAATTCTTCAGGGTATAGAATAGATAAAATTAAATCAAATAGAGATGCTCATAAAATAATTATAGGTGCTGAAGGGACATTAGGAATTATACTTTCAGCAAGATTAAATATTATAGATAATCCTAAAAGAAGAATTCTTTTTGTGATTGAATACAAATCCATCTTTGAAGCAGCAAAAAATAGCCTTGAAATTAATAAAACAAGCCCATCTACATTAGAATTTGTAGATAAAAATACGCTAAAACAGATTAAATTTAATTTTAGTAAAAATACAAAATGTCTACTTTTTGTAGAATATGATGAAAAAACCGAACAAAGAGAAAAAGAAGTAAAATTAATAATTTCTGGAAAAATTATACAAAAATTAGATAAAAATCAAGATATGAAAAAATGGTGGCGATACAGAGATTCATCATTACATTATAGTTTAAAATCAATACAAAAAGAAAAAAGAGTTCCCCATGTTATTGAGGATGCGTCTGTTCCCTTAGAAAATCTTCCAAAATTATTTTCGATATTAAAAAAAATTGAGAAAAAATATAAAATAAAATCAATAATGTATGGACATATGGGAAATGGGAATATTCATGTTCGTCTAATTTCAGAAAGAATCAATAACAAATTGATTAAAAATATTGCAATTCAATATTTTGATGAAGTTATTAAAAACAAAGGAACTATTTCTGCAGAACATGGTGATGGACTTGCACGTTCAGAATTTGTAAAACAACAATATGGCCAAAAAAATATTCAAATATTTAAGAAAATTAAAAAATACATGGATCCAAATAATATTTTAAATCCAGGAAAGATCATCACAGCAAAAAGTTCAGTAATAAAAAATTTAAAAAAAATCTAAAAAAAATATTTTTAAAAAAATACAGTAAAGATCATTTTCAAAATATGTTAAAAACAATATCCAATACAAAAAATACTGTTGTGGAACATAAAAAATTAGATCGGATATTTGCCTAATAGTGAAAAAAATTCAACAAGTTCTCGCTAATACAACAACGAGTCTAAAGGAATTATGACAATAGGATATTGTGTAAAGTGTAGGGACAAACGAGAGATTGGTAACCCTGGACCATACACCATGAAAAATGGCAAACCTGCAATCAAAGGCACATGCCCAACATGTAGTACAGCCATTTTTAGAATTGGTAGAGGATAAGATTTTCAACAAGAAATCTATTCGGCTATTTACTAGTCAGGCCATTCCATAGCGAAAGCAATGGGGATGGATCTTTTTCTATTTCCTGTATAATTCTATTTTTCAATACAAAAGAGAAATTTTCCAAGGCATCAACCCCACCATCAACGTAGATTTCACTACCAATTTCAGTAATCCTATCATGTTTTTCAGATGTTTCAGGAGAATCAGGATTTTGAAGACAAAATGTCATCAAATCTATTAATTCTTCTTCTAACATCATATCCATAAAAATCATTTTCACACATTCTTAATGAATCTTTTAATTAATTATTAATTCAAAACATAGAAAAATTAAAGAATAAAATTAATTTTCAGAGTATCAAAAAATCTCAGTAAAACGATTTTCAACATAATCCCAATTAATCACATTCCACCACGCCGCAACATAATCAGGTTTTTTATTTTGATATTTTAAATAAAATGCATGTTCCCACATGTCCAATCCAAGTAAAGGTGTTTTTTGAAGAGTCCAAGGACTATCTTGGTTTGGAGTGGTAATAATTTCAATTTTATGATATGTTTCGTTAAAAACTAACCAACACCATCCACTGCCTTGAATAGAAATTGCCGTTTCAGAAAATATTTTTTTGAAATTTTCAAAATTATCAAAATAAACATCAATTTGATCTTCTAATTTTCCTCCAGGGATTTTATCACCATTGGGAATTAAGGTTTCCCAAAATAATCTATGATTCTCAAAACCACCACCAAAAAAGTTTATTCCAGATCTTCCTTCTTCAGGGATGGAGGTTAATTCAGACAAAATTGCTGAGATATATTTTGGGTGAGATGTAGCACCAATTTCAGCAAGGGATTTGTTTAGTCCATCAACATATGCCTGATGATGTTTTAAATGATGTATTTTCATGGTTTTTTCATCAATAAATGGCTCCAATTCATTATATTCATAAGATAATTTTGGAAGTTGATATAGAACCATAAAATTATACAAAGATAATCCACATATATTCTTCAAGTGGAAGTAAAACATGAGAAAATTAGGAACTATAGATTTAGAAATGTTGTATCTAGCAATTAAAGAAAAGGGTTCATTTAATGAAAATAATTTAGAAAATTCAGAATTAAAAAGACATGGGGTTGGAAAAATATTAGATACATTAGCATCATTGAAAGATAGGAAATTTATTTCATTAAATAGTGATGGATCTTTTTCCATTACAGAACTAGCACGTGAAATACTTTGGAGTTCTAACATTCCAGTTTGGGGAAGAATATTACGATTATTACAAATAAAATCATGTAATCTAAATCAAATTATAGAAATTCTAGGAATTCCTAAAGAAAAAATTATGAGTGACGTTGAGGAATTGAGGAAAAATCAATTCATACTAATGTCACCACAACGACAAGATGACAAATTAATTAAAATTTATGAAATTTTGCCAGAAGGAATTCAAGAAATAGATAAAACAGAAACTGAAGGATTTGATAAAATAAAATTTGTAGGGTTAAAACCAAATGGAGGTATTTTAAAAATTATAGATGAAATAAAAAAAGAAGTAGATAATTTACAAATTTCACAATCTCAAAAAGATAAAATTTTAGAAAAACTACTTAATTTAGAAAATAAACTTGAAATATAATTATTTAAAAATTTAAATTTTTTCTAAATTATTATTTTGGATGAGAACATAATTCTGCCAATACACCGTGCAATGATTTTGGATGAATAAAAGTAACTTTAGTTCCAGCAGAACCAGGTCTAATTTGACCCAAAAATTGTATTCCACAACCTTCCATTCGTTTAACTTCGCCTTCAATGTTATCAGTATCTAAAGCCATATGATGTAGACCTTGACCTTTTTTATCTAGAAATTTTTTAATTGGGCTTGAATCATTAGTTGGCTGCATTAATTCAATACGTCCATTCTCCAATTGAATAATAGCAACTTTAACTCCTTCAGATTCTATTGTCTCAAATTCAACATTATCAACACCTAATGCTTGTTGATACACTTTTGCTGATTCTTCTACATCATTAACAGCAATTGCAATATGATCAATTTTCATCTAAAAGACCTCTTTTGGACGATATTCTCCAAACACTTCTCTAAACGAATTACTAATTTCACCAGTAGTTGCAAATGCTTTTGCAGCTGTAACAATGTACGGCATTAGGTTTTCTTCAGTATCAGCAGCACTTTGCATTGCAGACAATGCTTTTTCTAATTTTTTAGAATCTCTATCGGCACGTAATTTTTTAAGTGCTTTGTTTTGTTGAATTTCAATTCTACCGTCAATTCTAAGTAATTCAGGTTGTTCTTCCTCTTCAGAATATTTATTGACACCAACGATAATTCTATCTTCGTTATCAGTTTCTTTTTTGAGACGATAAGCATTTGCTCTAATTTCAGATTGGAAAAATCCTTTTTCAATTGCTTTAACAGAACCGCCCATTCTTTCTATTTTCTTGAGATATTTCCAAACATCGGCCTCGATTTGATCACAAAGTTCTTCAAGATAATAGGATCCTGCAAGAGGATCAGCAGTTTTTGTAATACCACTTTCATGTGCTACAATTTGCTGAGTTCTGAGTGCAATTTTTGCAGATTCTTGTGTTGGAAGGGCAAGTGCTTCATCTCTAGAATTTGTATGGAGTGATTGTGTACCACCTGCAACTGCAGCCATTGTTTGGATTGCTACACGTATAATGTTATTATTTGGTTGTTGAGCAGTTAATGATTCACCACTAGTTTGTGTGTGGAATTTTAATTGTAAAGAACGGGGGTTTTTTGCATGAAATTTTTCTTTTAAAATTTTTGCATATACTTTTCTTGCAACTCTAAACTTTGCAACTTCCTCAAAAAATTCTATAGTACAACAAAAGAAAAATGACAAACGTGGTGCAAAGTCATCAATTTTTAATCCTTTATCTAAACAGGTTTGGATATATGCAATTGCATTTGCTAAAGTGAATGCAATTTCTTGTGTTGCAGTACACCCAGCTTCTCTCATATGATATCCAGATATTGAGACAGGATACCAAGATGGAACTTTTTCTGCACAGTATTCAATCATATCACCAATTAACCTCATAGAAGGTTCTGGAGGATAGATGTAGGTATTTCTTGCAATGTATTCTTTTAAGATATCATTTTGTGTGGTTCCTCTAAGTTCTGTACTTTTGAATCCTTGAGATTCACCAACTGCAATGTAATATGCCAATAATGTAGAAGCTGTAGAGTTAATTGTCATTGAAGAACTGACTTTACCAAGAGGAATTCCATCAAAAGCAGTCATCATATCTTTAATTGATGTAATTGAAACTCCAACTTTACCAACTTCACCTTCAGCTTGTGGAGAATCAGAATCATATCCAATTTGTGTAGGCAAATCAAATGCCATACTAAGACCAGTTTGACCTTTATCAAGCATAAACTTGAATCGCTCATTAGTTAACTTTGCATCACCAAATCCAGAATATTGTCTCATAGTCCAAAATCTTTCACGGAACATTCCTGGATGTATTCCTCGGGTGAAAGGATATTTTCCAGCATCTTCAGTAGGTTTCTTTTTTAAAGATTTTTGATAAATGCGTTTTACTAGATATGTTGAATCAGTAAATATTTTCTTTTCAAGTATTTTTAATTTTATTAATTTTTTTACAGTCATAATATTACTTTAACAAAGTTTTTGTAATTTTATCAGCAGCAGTAATTGGGTCAATAGTTTTTGATTGTAATTTTTTAAGATATTTTAAGAAAGTTTTATCAGATTCTAGCATTTCATCAATCTTTTCTTTTATGTTGTTTAAAACAATTTCTTTTAGTTCTGTCTCAAATCTTTCAAAATCTTTATCTGCTTTGAATTTCTTTTTTATGATCATCATATCTTTGAGGGTTTTTGCAAAAACGGCAATACCAGAATTCTTTTTAACAGATGTTTTTAAAATAGTTGGGTTTCGTATAGAATCACCAATAAAATCACGTACTGCATCAAAAAGCTGATTTGTTCCAGTAAGATCACTTTTGTTTACTACATAGATATCTCCAATTTCAGTTAATCCAGCTTTTATTGTTTGAATACTATCACCAGTATTAGGATTAAAAACAACAACAGTGATATCAGCAATATTTGATATTTCGACTTCAGTTTGTCCTGCTCCAACACTTTCAATGATTATAGGATTAAATCCAGCATACTCTAAAATTCGAATGCTATTTCGTAATGAACGTGAAACAGCTCCAGTTGCACCCCGAGATGCAATACTTCGAATGTATGTTCCAGAATCAGTAGATTCAGTCATTCTAACTCTGTCACCCAAAATAGCACCTCCAGTAATATGACTAGTAGGATCAATGGCCAATACAGCAGGTTTAGTGCCTAGTTTTTTTAATGAAATTACAGTTTTATTAATCAAAGAGCTTTTTCCAGATCCAGCTGGTCCAGTAATTCCAATTATACTAGAATTTCCAGAATCTTTAAAAATTTTCTTTAATAGTTTTTTTGTTTCTTTTTGATCATTTTCAATAATGGTAATTGCTTTTGCAATTGCTCCACGTTTTCCTTTTTTTAAATCAGAAAGTAAATCCATTATACAATAAGATTTAGAGGGTACAATAAATTCTTTCAATCTGATCTACAAGATAATTTTACACAAATTAGATTTTTTTAGAATCTCTTTCTAAAAATGTAAAGAATGATTCTCCATCAAATTCCACATAATCGTCAATGACTGTGGTTTCAAAATTAGTAAGATAATGATCATACACAGTTGCCTGTTCGTGTTTTAGTGGAGTAGGACAAAAACACATTTCAGACCATTGAATTGTGTTTGGTGCAGTTATTTTTGCACGCTTCATAGAATTTACAATTTCATGCCCATCGGGTTTTTGATTCTGAATTGTACCGTCAATTAGTTTCTGATAAAACTCGTCAATCTTTTCTTCAATGTATTTTGCTTTTACTGAATAAAACACCATATCAGAAACTCTGATTTGGATTTAGTTAAACATGATCATATCCAGATTATTGAAAATGCTTAAGATCTAGGTGTGTTTATTCAGCATTAATGACTTGTAAAAAAGAAATTAACGCAGACAAAAACAATTCATAGGATAAAGATAGTTACATTCTAAATGAATCTACAAGGTCGAGTAAAAATCTTGTATGTGATCTAGGGTGTTGCATAGATGGTGTTTGGAATTGGTGTATCAATTTCATGAATCTCAGTTTTGATTTGAATATGACCAAACTCTTCATGTTCAACTTCTAGAACTATTGGATGAATAGCCCAACCATATTTTGGTTTCATTTGAAATTGGACAATTTCAATAAATTCAGAATCAAAAAATGTTTTCTGAAAAGAATCATCCATTCCAAGAATTTCAAGTACGACAGAATTTGTTTTGTCAGATTTATCAAAATAAGAAATTTCAACATATCCAGAATCATAATAGAGTGCCTCTATCTGAAAATTTTCACGAAGGGGATCCTTATCATCAGTTGCACCACCAGTTAAAAAGACAAGTGCCAAAACGGTAAACACACCAAGAAATATTGGAGGTCCTAATTTTTTAGCCATCTTTGAATTCCGTTCTCATTTTTCTGAGAAACTTTGAATTTATTCTAATTCGTTCTAAAGTTTGAGTTTGAGTTCGTTCAGTTCCTGGAGTAGGATTATTCTTAAAAAATAGTTTAATTTCTTTTTCCATAGAATCATCAGCCACACCAGCAATACTTGCCACAATTCTATTAAACAAAGGATTTCCATGTCCAACTTTCTTATTGATTTTTTTCCAATTTTTCTTCAACCAAGGCCATAAAACTTTCTCGCCATATGGATTTGCAGCAACTTTCATTATTGGTAATTGCATGTTTTGAGAACGAACTTCAGAGGTTTGTGAAAAATCAAGAGATTTAAGAAGCAATTTTTTATCTTGGAATCCACACATTGCCCCTAAAAAGCGAAGTTTTTCTTCCATAGTTCTTGCATTTGTATACAATTTCTTTAATTCAACATGAGTTTTTGAATTTCCATTCCAAGCTGCAATGGAACAAATAGTTTCTATCAAATCAGGAGATAATGAACTAGGAGATTTTAAGAATTTTTTATATTTTTTAAGTGCCTCATCAGTTACATCATCATCATCCATTTTTCCCAAAACAGATATGGTAAATGCACGTAATAATGCATCAGTGTGTTTATCAGTTTTTTTAGGTTCCCATCCAAGTTTGGATAAAATTTTTCTAAAATAATTAATGGCGTAACTTCTAATTTCTTCTGCAAATGGTTCATCAAATACACGAAAATATAATGATGCCAAATTATGTGCAACATTAACAGATGCAAGATAACTATCTTCATCAAAATATGCATCAGAGAAATCAAGGTAGTTTCTTACTTGCTCATCTCCAGAAACACAAAGTGAAAACAAATCATTTTGAATTGCCCATCTATCAATTGCAGGCATACGTTTTGCATCAACTAACATTTTAAGATCAAGTAAAATTCCTTCATCATATTTTACACGATAGAATCCTTTTCGCCCATAATTTGCAACAAAACCAACCGTATTCTTAGGCAATTTTACCGACATAGATTTTTTAGAAAAGAGTTTTTTAGTAGTTTCTGTTTCAAGTCCCAAAGACAATGGAATAGACCACAAGCCTTTACTGAATTTTTTATTAGATTCAAGCAGATATCTTTTTTGTTTTAATTTCAAATTACTACCATCCTGATTAATTTCAACTACTGGGAATCCAGGTTGCTTTAACCATGTGTTAATCATAGAAGTTACAGGCATGTTAGATGCTTTTCCAATAGCATCCCACAAATCTTGACCCTTAGCATTTTTGTATTTAAAATCAGAAAGGTATTTTTTTAATCCTTTTTGAAAATTTGGTTCTCCAACATAGTTTTCAAGCATACGTAATACACATCCTCCTTTATCATAAGAAATTGCATCAAAAATTTCACGAATTTCAGCAGGAGAATTTACTTTAACATCTATAGGATGTGTTGTTTTTAATGAATCAAGGCCCATTGCAACATTCATTGCATCTTCAACAAATTGATTCCACAAATCCCATTCAGGATAAAACTTATCAACAAATTTTGTTGCCATAAAAGTTGCAAAACTTTCGTTTAACCATAAATCATTCCACCATTTCATTGTAACTAGATTTCCAAACCACATATGTGCAATTTCATGTGAAATTACTTCTGCAATGAATTGTTTTGTTCGAGTAGAAGATGTTTTTGGGTCATAAAGCAAAATTGTCTCTCTGAAAGTAATAGCACCCCAGTTTTCCATAGCACCTGCAGCAAAATCAGGAACTGCAATTAAATCAAGTTTAGGTAGCGGAAATTTAATTCCAAAATATTTTTCATATGATGTAAGAAGTTTTTTACCTAATTCTAAAGAAAATTTTCCTTTAGAGGTGTTTCCTTTTGTAGTTACAACTCTTATCTGAATTTTACCAGCTTTTCCTGTAAGGTATTCAAATTCTCCCACTCCAAGATAAATCAAATAGGTTGAAACAAGAGGAGTTTTTTGAAAAGTATAGAGAGTTTTAGTTTTAAGTTTTTTCTTAGACTTTACTGGCATGTTAGATATTGCAGTAAATTGATTGTCTGCAATAATTGAAATTTCAAAGGTTGCTTTAGATTCAGGCTCATCCCAACAAGGAAATGCACGTCTAGCATCTGCTGCCTCAAATTGAGTGGTTGCAAGATATTTTGTTTTGCCATTTTGTTCGTATTTACTACGATAAAACCCCAACAATCTATCATTAAGGATTCCTTGAAATTCTAAGATGATGGTAATAGTTCCCTTAATTTTTTCCCCAAGTCTAATTGAAAGTTCTTCTTTTTTCTCATTTGTTTTATGGATGGACGAGATGATAGTATCACCTGATTTTACAATACAAGATTTTATTTTTAGTTCTGCACAATGCATTGTAATTTGATTGGTAGATTTTTTACAAGATACAGTAATTATTTCAGTTCCATCAAAGACAAATTTTTTTAAATCTGGTTCAAAAGTTAATTGATAGTTAATAGGAACAGCATCCATAATTTGGGTAATTTTGATACACTTTAAGTAGATTCTGTATTTTAAAAAATAATTATTTTTAGAATTAATCAGATGAAGGTTTTGGTTTAGGTTTAGGTTTAGTGATTTGATCTGTTTTTAATCCCTTGTAACGATTTCTAATAGTAACTTCAGTTACTCCAGCAGCTTCTGCAAGATCTCTTTGAGTAATAGATACACCATTTTTAACACATGATAGATACAATGCTGTTGCAGCAAGACCCATAGGATCTTTTCCGGCAGATTCTTTACGTTCTTGTGCCTCTTTGAGTACCTTAACTGCATAACGTTTTGTTTTTTCAGAAATTTCTAATTTACTAGAAATTCTTGCAATACATTGAATAGAATCAACTACAGGCATTTTTAATTCCAATTCATGATGAAGGAGTCTATAACATCTTGCAATATCTTTTCTTTTTACATTAGCAGAATCTGCAATATCTTTTAGAGTTCTTGGAGTTTCAGTATCTCTACAAGCTGCATAAAGAGATGCAGCAATCATTGCAGAAATAGAACGACCTCTAACTAACTTTTTTTCTAATGCTTTTCTGTAAATATAAGCTGCTTTTTCAAGAACATTTGCAGGAACAGATACTTTGTCTTTTAATTTATTTAAATCACTAAGTGCTTGTCTAAGATTTCTGTCTACAGGTTCATGAACTTGACTTCTACTATCCCAAGTTCTAAGACGTTCAATTGTGCTTTTCATTGTTGTGGATAATGGTTTTCCAGATGCATCTTTGTTTAATGGATTGATAA
>Ga0208391_1000200_pt1 | contig 33254 bp, 29 predicted proteins | sample Knorr_S23_td_Bot_FD_185612 | JGI IMG/M metagenome (GOLD analysis project Ga0208391, IMG submission 185612) | Marine microbial communities from Southern Atlantic Ocean transect - Knorr_S23_td_Bottom_ad_3770_LV_A (SPAdes) (version 2) | ecosystem: Environmental > Aquatic > Marine > Oceanic | place... | reverse complement strand
TTTTTCCTTCCTCTTCTATTGTTGTTTCTATTAAATCCCCTGTATCCTTGACTTTTGCAGTAAAATTTAATAATATTAAATCTCCATTCTTCATAGATTATTATCTTACAATGCAAGTATAAAAATAAATTAGTGATAAAAAAACTTCGAAAAAGTTAATTAGTTTAAATAATTATAATATTTTGAAAATGTATGAATAGTTCTAGGCATACTGCTACTTATCAGAAGTTAATTATGCTTCCCGGACCCACTAATGTACCTATTGAAGTGACCCAGGCAATGGTCGCTCCTAGTATTGGCCACCGAACATCTGATTTTAGTTCATTAATGAAAGAAATGATTCGTAAGGGAAAGATTCTATTTGAATGTAGAGAAGATCCTATTTATTTATCTGCTTCTGGAACTGCAGCAGTAGAAGCAAGTATTACGAATATCCTTCGAAAAGATGATAAAGCAATAGTTACCGTCTGTGGAGAATTTGGAGGAAGAGTTTCAGAACAAATATCTAGTGTTGGTGCTTCTCCTATTGAACTAGTTGCAGATTACGGAGATTTTCCTTCTTTATCTGATTTAGAAAGGGCTTTAGAAAACAATCCTGATACTAAAGCCGTATACATCGTAACTAATGAAACCTCATCTGGTGCAATGTGTCACTGGCTCAAAGAAGCTGGAGATTTAACATTGAAGTATGGTGCATTTCTTGTAGCCGATGCAGTTTCTAATTGGGGTGCTGATAAAATGCCTCTTGAAAATTATAATATTGATTTTATTGCTACAGGTAGTCAGAAAGCTTGTGCTGCACCTCCTGGATTAGCTATGATTGCACTCAGTACAAAGTACAAAGAAGAAATGTTAAAAGATCCTCAGAAACTTCATTTTCTTAATCTTCCACGTTATATAAAATTCTCAGACAAGAGTTCACAAACTCCTTTTACTCCATCTTTGCCTATCTATTTTGCTTTGAATAAAGCATATGATATTATGATTGAAGAAGGAATGGAACATAGATATGTTCGACATCAGGTTTGTGCTAAGGCATTTTATGATGCATTTGAAGCAATGGGACTGCAACTATTTGGTACACCAGAAGCTCGTTCTAATACAGTTGTGTCTATTGCATATCCTAAAGGACTAGACGATAAAGAATTTCGTGGTTCTTTATCCAAGAACTATGGGGTTGTAGTTGCTGGAGGTTTTGGTGATTATGCAGGAAAAATATTCAGAGTTGGAAGCCTCGGAATGATTAATGAATATTATGTCTTAACAACAATCTCTTCCATTGCAAATAACCTGAATCGTCTTGGGTTTAAAGCTAACACTAACGCTGCAATAAATGCAGCATTAACAAATCTATCTAAGTTATAGATTTAATTCGTTTTACGGCTTTAATCTCTTTAAGATAATTAGCAACTGTAGGAATTACTAGTGTTTCCCATTTCTCATCCAATTCCAATCTTCTTCTTACTTCAGTCGCAGATAGTGCGTTTCTGTCCAATAGTGGTACGTTTATTACCTTGGTCTCGTCTTTATTGAACAACTTCTCTGTCACTTCATCATTAGTGAAAATTATATTATATGCTCCTATTACATTCTTAATTGACAATATCCATTCTGTATGATTATTTGCGTCATTTATTGGAACAATCGTAATACTTTCATGTAATTTTCTATCAATCATAGCTAATTCAATCATCTTCTTTCTTTCTTCAAATGTAAATGGATTTCTTTTTTGATTACTTTTTTCTGCACTTCCAACAATTATGTATAATTTATCTGAATTATTTTCAGCAAATTCTATAGCTTCTATGTGCCCTTTGTGTAATGGCTGAAATCTTCCTACTAATATTCCTATTTTCATATTCATTATTTCTAGTCATGGAAATTCTATTTAAATCCCCGTTGTATTTATTGGTCTAATGATAAAAATTAATGGCTCTCGAGGAGAAGGAGGTGGACAAATCTTAAGAACGTCTGTGTCATTAGCTGCTGCCTTATGTGTACCCTTGCAGATCTATAATATACGTTCTAATAGACCTAAACCAGGACTTCGCCCTCAACATCTCTCATCAATTAAAACTATTGCACAATTGAGTGACTCTGTTACTGAAGGTCTAACTCTTGATTCTACTAAAATTTCACTATATCCTAATCGTATCTCTCCTCAAAATATAGATATTGATATTGGAACTGCTGGCAGTATAACACTACTTATTCAATCTATTCTGCAGGCAGTCAGTATAACTGGAAAATCATTCAAGTTCACAATTACTGGAGGAACTGATGTTAAATGGAGTCCTTCTACAGATTATTTTTGTAAAATTATAATTCCTTTGTTAATTAAATTAGGATTTTCAATATCTGCTTCTGTCGCTAAACGTGGTTTCTACCCGCAAGGTAACGGCAAAATCATACTCCAAATTACTTCCCCAAAACAAATTGAGCCAATTTCATTTATTGAACCTGAATATTCAAATATAAAGATTGACGGAATAATTACATCTAAATCAAATTCATTTCACGATGACGCAGAGTCTAAAATTATAGAACAATGTAATGTGGCAAAAACCTTTTTAGAAAAACATCAAATTAATATCGATTCAATTAATACATCCGTTCATAATTCTGACTCTTTCTCATCTGTTATTTGTATCTCAAGTACTTCTGGAAAGAGCTTTATAGGATGTGATAATCTTGTCACTGATACTAAAAAATTTAAGGAATCTGGAAATACATGCTCTAAAAAATTTCTCTCCGAATATACTTCACAGTCTACTGTAGATCAACATTTAGCTGATATGATTATTCCATTCTTGACACTATCTAAAAAACAGTCTATCTTTACTACGTCAAATATCAGTAATCATCTACAAACAAATTTGGATTTGTGTAAATTCATTACCGGAATGAATTATCAGATTGATAAAAAAAATAATTTTTGTTACACAGTAACCATTAATCCTTAAAAAGGATAATAATTATTCCTGTTATATGGCAATGCCTTATCAAATCCCTGGAGCAACTGCAGTAGGAATAACTTTTGACAATGGAGTTGTTTTAGGTGCGGAAAAACGTGTTTCTTACGGTACACATCTTGTTAGTAGATCAGGCAAGAAAGTCTTTCAAATTACTGATACAGTAGGTGCAGTCGCAGCAGGTATGATTGCTGATATGAATATACTCATGCGTGAAGTAACAGCACACACAAAAATCTTACAATTAGAGACAAATCAACCTGTTCCACCTAATTCTATTGCAAAGTTAATGGGTTTAATTATGTATCAACAAAAATGGTTTCCTATGATGACTCAAATCATACTTGCAGGTGTTGAAAATAGTAAACCTGCTGTATATGTTCTTGATCCATTGGGTTCTGTTATTCCTGATGAATATGCTACTGTTGGTACTGGTGCCGAATTGGCGATAGGTGTTGTTGAATCAGAATATAAGCAAAACCTTACTGAACAAGAAGCAGTTGATTTAGCTATAAAATCTATTCGTTCTGCAGTAAATCGCGATGTTTCATCTGGAGATGGTATAGATCTACTTATTGTCACAGAAAATGAAATCCGTGAACAATCAGTAAAAACTTAATTTATATATTTTTCGGAACAATTTATAGTCTAATTTATTCTAATCTAGTTGTATATGTCCAAATCTCTTTCTGATTATCTTTCTGAACATAAATGGATGACTCTGGTCGTTGTTAATATAGCTACATTCTTGGCACCTCTAGATACCGGTATTGTTGCACTGGTGTTACCAAATATTGCAAGAGATTTCAATACTGGAATTGAAATTGCAATCTGGGTCTCTGTAATCTATTTAATTGTACTTACAACTTTTATGATCAGCTTTGGTCGATTTTCTGATATTCATGGAAGAAAAAAGTATTTTGTAATTGGATTAGGAATATTTGTAATAGGTTCATTTTTTAGTGGAATGTCACAAACTATTGCGGAATTATTAATATTCAGAATTATTCAGGCCATAGGAGCTGCACTATTATTAGTTAATAGTCGTGCAATAATTACTGACGCTTTTCCTCCTGAAGAACGAAGATTGGCAATGAGTATTCATGTTACTGTAATATACCTTGCAATAGCTACTGGTCCTGCATTAGGCGCAGTAATTACTGAATATATTGGCTGGAGGAATGTTTTCTTCATCAATGTTCCTTTGGGACTTATTCTGCTTCCTATTGTAGCATCCAAACTTACCGAAAGTAAAAAATCTCTCAATAAATCTATGGATTGGCTTGGTTCTTTCTTTTTTGCATCTTCCTTATCATGCCTTCTTATTGCCATTACATTTGGACCTAGGGAAAGCTGGACTAGTGTCGATCTCTACATCGAAGAGATCTTCCTTCCAATGCTAGGTAATTTTCATATCTGGTCACGCATTGCTATATCGATTCCATTACTGATTCTTCCCATACTCTCACTAGCATTTCTACTTGTATTCATTATAATTGAATTTAAAGCCAAAAATCCTATACTTGATATCAAAATGCTTAGTAAAAATAGGTTATTTTTGTCTACTAATCTTACTGCTTTGTTTATGTATACTTCACATTACAATGCTCTTATTATGATTTCTTTTTATTTACAATTGATTAGACTAATCGATCCAATTGAAGCAGCTTTTATGATCTCTGCATTTCCTTTTACAGTGGTAATTACTTCTATTGCCGTTGGCAAATACTCCAAACACATATCTTCTAGAGAACTTAGTGCTTTAGGGATGGCAATTGTAGCTATCTCTCTCCTTCTAATGAGTCGTCTTACTATGTCGTCTTCGGTATTGTTCATCGAAGTCTCACTCGTGATTATGGGAATTGGTCTTTCCTTGTTTGCTGCACCAAATACTAATGCAAATCTCTCGTCGGTAAGTTCTGATGACCGAAGTTTAGCTAATGGTATGTTGGGAACAATGAGACATCTTGGACAGGCTCTAAGTCTTGCTATTGGAGCTTCTACTGTTGGATTGTTTCTTTCTGAAGACATCTATAATGTGGGTGGATCAATATCCGTTACACAATATATCGGAGGCCTTAGTCAAGCTTTCTTTATTGGCTTTATAATTGCCGTACTTGGCATCTTTATAGCTCTAATTCGTGGAAATAAATGAACAAAAACAATTATTCTAGATCTAAATTAAATTCTTCCAGACAGAATCTTTTTGACGCATCAAAATTGATTGGTCAAATGATTCTTAGTACATTTGGACCATTTGGACTTGAAAAATTAACCGTGAATAATTATGGCGATGCATTCGTTCTTCGTGATGGCAATTCTATTCTTAAGAAATCCGAACTAGACCATCCTGTTGCTAAAATCCTGTTGGATGTCTCGGAAACTATGGTAAAACACGTGGGAGATGGTACAATTTCTGCTATTCTTCTTACTACATTCTTACTTGAACAGGCACGCCTCAATCTAGAAAAAGGCATTCATCCCAATATTATTGTTGACGGATATAACAAATCTTTAGATTTTTCTCTATCTTTACTTGATTCTCTCAAGTTTCCCATTAAAAGTAAATCTCAATGGAAAAATCTTGTTTACTCTTCTCTGTCTTCTAAGTTTGGGAAACTGGAATCTGATAAACTTTCACAACTAACAATAGACGCGATCTCTAGTATTGACCCTTCTTTATCTGATTATAAGACTACCAATTATGTAAACATACTAAGTCATGGAGGAGATTCTACATTGAATAGTAGATTGATCGACGGAATTGTTTTTGATGGAGACCCTTTATCTAAATCCGAACACTTGCCAATTACCGATGCAAAAATTGCAATTCTTTCATCACCTTTGGCAATATCTAATGACGGAATAAAAAAAGAAATTACGATTGACGATCCCAATCTCTTGGGAGAATTTAAAAAAACTGAAAAACAAATATTATCTGATTCTATTAAACCATTAATTAACGCTGGCATAAATGTATTATTTAGTCATAAAACTATTGATGATTCATTAATCTCTAAACTTGATTCATTAGGTATTCTTGCAGTAAAACGGGTTCCGATGAAATCTCTTGAACTTATTGAAAAATCTACTGGCTGCATTATAACAAATAATGTGAAAGAAATAACTTCAAATACTGTTGGTTATTGTTCAAATCTAACATCTATGAAAATGTATGATAAAAACTGGTTTGTACTTGATCATGGTTCTAATCATAAATCCAATACTATCCTAATTCGTACCGAAACACAACGATACAGCGATCTTTATGAGGATATTCTTACTAGAATTCTATCATTGATCCAAGTTTCCCTACAAAATCCGTATGCGGTATTTGGACGTGGCTGGTTCGAGTTTATTCTTTCAAATCAACTTCGCTCATTTTCCGTTTCTATTGACGGTCTCCAACAATTGGCAATTAAATCATATTCTAACGCTATAGAACTGATCCCGATCACTCTTGCACTCAATGCAGGTTTTAATAATATTGACCTAATTGTGGCGGCTAGGAATTCTCAACCGTCATCTGACAAGTATGTCTGCCTTGATTATATAAATAGGAAGTTATCATCTACAAAAAACCCAAAAATTATCGAGTCTTCCTATATGAAGAGACAAATATTAATTACTGCTACTGACGCTGCTAATTCTATTCTAAGAATTAATGATGTATATCATGGTAAATCTAAATAATTATATTATTTCATTCTGATTGTCGAAAATATATTTAACACGCCAATTAATTGTCCTAATAATACCAATGCAACAAATACTCCTGTAGGTAAAACATACGGTTCAATTAAAAATCCTACAGATGCAATGGACAAACCCTGTCTTAATGCTTGACCGCCTTGCCATCCGATAAATGAAATTGTTGACGCAACACCGTATATTGCAAGTTCACTGAATACTAGATGAATTATTGATAGTCTCTTAGATGTTTGATGTTTATCGAACATTGATGGCATAGAACTATAAACTATGCTCCATCCTAGCATTCCAATCACTCCTACTATTAGGAATACAAAATATCCTACTATGAGCCATGTTCCAGGAAAAGCGCCTATAATTAATGGAAGTCCTGAAGTAGGAAGTAGTATTGGTAAAGTAAAACAAATAGCTGCGATTGTATTGATTAAAGCAAGTATTAGAAAATACTTTGATACTAAATTTGTTTCAATTAAATCTGACATACGAATTTACTGTTCTTGTCTTAGTGTTACTAATATATTTATTATTCCTATTGCTGTTCCAGTCAGTGCCAATCCCATTCCTACACCTGTTGGAATTACTGTGAATGTAATTAAAGTCTGAACAATTGCAACACCAGCTCCCATACATTGATCAACAAGTACTACACATGCTGTATCAGGAAGCATTGCTCGTCCTCCTATGAAACCTGCTAATGCCAAGAATGTTGTTGTAACATAAACTCCTAATGCGGTGACAAAAAGATGACCTCGTGCCAATAATTTGTTAGTAGTTCTCTTATTCATTACTCTAGAAGATATATAGTAAGTTCCTGCCCATCCTACCATTCCTAATATTCCTACAGAAATATGTATGAGGAATGCTATTAATAACCAAGTTCCAGGAAAACTCGCTACTGCTATGGATAGCGAAAATAAATCTCCTTTGGGTGGGATGTTTCCATTTCCAATTGTATCTGGAAGCAAAAATACTGTAACATATAGTAATGATAAAATTGTATTAATTACTGCAACATATACAAACCACGTTGCTACTTTTTCAGTTTCTACGCGACTAGACATTTACATTTACCACATTAAATCTCAACATTGTAACAATAAAAACCTTAGGTTTAACAATTAAATATTAGTAGCAAAATATGTCGATTTATGGAAAAATCTGTTCATTTGAATCCTTATCTTCAACTATTATGGCTTTATATGGACAGGATTGCGCAGCTTCTAAAATTGTTTGGTTACTAGCTCCTTTTTTATCCAATACTTCGAGTGGTGCATATGCCATGAATGAAGATTTTAAACTTGCTTCATCAATTTTGAATACTTGTGGTGCTATTGCCACGCAACTTCCTACTCCCATGCATGCTTCTTTTTCAATATTTACATCTATATTTATATCATTTATTCCACTTATTTTTGAAACATTACCTAAACCCTTGGATCTTATAATAGGAATAGCTACTAATATTAATCCAATAACTAACCATATTCCATTCGTCAGAAATACACCTGCAATTGTTAGTGCCAAACCAACTGCAAACATTGACAAATCAATAATTAATTGCTGTATCTTCTTTTCCATCATCTATTGATATTCAATATAAATATTTAAGAATTCGAAACTGAAATAATATATTTGACGAAAAACGCTTAACATACATGGTAGATGACCAACCACCTAAAGGATTAGCTGATGTAGTTGTTTCCCAAACTAAAATAACATCAATCAACGGCGAATTGGGTAAATTATTCCATTGCGGGTATGAAATATCTGATTTAGCTGCAAATAGTACTTTTGAAGAACTCACATATCTGCTCTTTTATGGGAACCTTCCAAATCAATCTGAATTTTCTGAACATAGGAATCTTATCTATTCTAATCGCGAAGTTGACGATAAAATTATTAATCTAATTAAGGAATTTCCCTCGGATTCCAATACCATGGATTTTCTCAGAACTGTTGTGTCATACTTGTCTATTTTTGATCCTGATAAAGAAAATCATTCTCCTCAAGCTAATTTGAATAAATCAATATGCTTACTTGCACAAATGCCTACTGTCTTGTCATACTATCATCGAATACGAAATAATCTTGAAATAATTCATCCTGATGATAATCTTGATTTCGCTTCTAATTTCCTGTATATGATCTCTGGAAATCATCCAGATAAATTATCTTCACAATGTCTTGACAAATGTCTTATCTTGCATGCGGATCACGGATTTAATGCATCTACTTTCTCTGCTCGAGTTACTGTTTCTACACTTTCAGATATACATTCTGGAATCACGTCTGCTATTGGAACTCTCAAAGGTCCATTACATGGAGGTGCTAATGAATCAGTCCTGAAGATGTTGAAAGAAATTCAGGATATAGAAAATATTCCTAATTACATCTCTGAAAAACTTCAACGTAAAGAAAGAATCATGGGATTTGGTCATAGAGTATACCTTACTATTGATCCTCGTGCTACTGTTCTTCGGGAAATGTCTAAAAATCTTCAAAATGAATTTGGTGGTAATCTGTATGATTTGTCTTATGCAATAGAACAGACTGTTCTCGAACAAAAAAACCTAAAACCAAATGTTGATTTCTATGCCGCATCTGTTTATTCTATGCTTAATCTCGATTCAACTTTGTTTACTCCTTTATTTGCCTGTTCACGAATATCCGGTTGGTGTGCACAAATCTTGGAGCAGCTAAGTGATAATAAATTAATTCGACCTAGGGCAGAATACATTGGCTATTCTCCACGTTCTTACGCAGATTCTAATACCTGATAATTATATTCCTTTTATATTTTTTTTCCAAATCGTGTATATTATTACGATTTCTATTGTAATTATTGTTGATAATGTGAAAATCCATATGTTTGTTGACATTCCATACATTGAATCTACTAAGATTAACACCTCTTTCTCATCTGTAAATATCTCAAATTCTGTCTCTCCTTGTATATTCTCACTTTCTAATCTAGCCAAATATCTTCCTTCTGGTAATATCATTCTTACATCGCTTCCATTCCATTCTGTAATCAAGAACTCTTCCGTATCTGAATCTAATTTTCTTATTACTATCTCTCCATTTCCTGATATTGAGCCTGTAGAATCAATTACTTGAATTCTTGCTATTCCTACGTTTGCAATTATCTCAATAATTCCATCTTCATTCATTCTACTGTCCAAAATTGAATCAAATGTGCTGAACGAATTTATGAATAATTTTGCATTGGCCAGATTTCTCATATTGATTAATTCTTGATCCCCAATAATGTATGTGGTTTGATTAATCTTTATCGATTCTATCTTCTCTTCAAATACTATATTATACTTCTCCAACTTCTCGTTGTTTGTTCTATCTATTACATTAATTTTTGTCAAAGCAGGTCTGTCTGTATAATAAAAAATTCTATCTATTCCATTTATCTTACTTATCAAAAGAAATTCTAACTCCATGTTTTCCTCTATCTTTATTATTTCTCTATACTCTATCTTATCTTCAAACGAATTTACCTGTATGATTAATTCTGGATTGATTATTATCTTGTCTTCTAAAATTATTACAGGTATTCTGTTTACAAATATCTGCCCCTCAAATTCCAGATATACTGACAATAAAGCTCTTCCATATTTGAGTGGCACTGTCCATGGTTCATCCGTCAATCCCGGTCCTGGAATTGTCATATTGATTCCCTTTCTCGCCACATCAGTTATTTCAAAATAAGTTCTATCTGTTTCAACAATCGGTTCATCAACATAAGTAGTAAATCTAGAACTCTCAGTTTTCTTTACTAAAGCAATCTCTGACGTCAATTCTGCCCAGGCATATATGTTCTGTAGACCGATTTCTGAATATTCTCCTTCACTTCTAACGTTGTCTATATATGGCTGTATGAATAATGTTGTTTCCTTCTCACCAATGTTGTATGTTATTCCAATATTGGTGTTTGTTCGTTCTATCACTAATTCTGTTTGCACGGTTGTAAAATCTGATTTTCTATTTTTTGCTATAATCATCTCTGATTCTAGAGGAATATCTGTAAATATCGGCCTAATTTCACCCTTGACAATTAATGAATCATTCATTAATAGGAATTCTACAATATTTTCTTCTACTTCTAATAACTGGTCTACTAATTCTAATTCATAAACACTGTTGTCAATGATTAATCTCCACGTTCCCAATATGTCTGATTCTTCAAATGTGTATATTGAAGTCGGATGTCCATCATATACGTATCCTGAAACTACATTTCCTTCTTTATTATGTAGTTCAATCATATGAGAACCAGAAACCTGTAACCAGATTGTTTCACCACGTACATATGAAAGCATTCCTAAATCGCTACTAAATAATTTCTCAGACGAATAACCAGTCCTAAAACTTGTTGAATTCTCTATCTGAACCTGTGAATGCACTAATGGAATAATTAGTAGTAACGCTAAAAATATTACAAATATCTTCATGATAATTCTTTCCTCCATTGATAACTATAAAATAATATGATTATTATGAATGACGATACAATCATCAGACTTGCTGTTTTTATCACTGTTGCTACTGATCCAATAATTGTAGATATTCCTAAAATCAAAGTAAAATTCAATAATATTGCAAAAATTAATGTTATGCTTATTCTTCCTAAATTGTTCATATTCAAGAATGTTTGTGTGTTTATTCCATCTGTCTCTACTTTATCTATTGTATGTCTGCCAAATAATCTCATATACAGATACAATGCTGAAGATAATGCAAATATTGTATTGACAGGTACAGCACCAATAAATGGCCGAATCGGATTTAGCCTTGATGCAACAGGTAGATCTGTCTGAAATATGTTTGCAATTATTACTTGAATGATAAATATCGTGTTAAGTACTATGTTTGTTCCATGTCCAATTAATTGTTGATTTATGCCTTCACCTATGAAACTACTAAATGCTACAAAATTCAATAAACTGAATATTATCATTGTGTAAATTATATGAGAAAATGGCGTTCCACGAGATTTTATCATGCCTGACCATTGTATAATTATTCCTAATATTGGCAAAACTATCACCATTGATGCTATTCCTACTAGATACAAATCTGCCGCAGCACCAAAATACTGACTAGGCAAGCTTCCAAATGATGTGATTAATAATATTACCATGATTAGTGACGGAAACACTACCGGAGTTGTCAGCGTAGTAATTATTAATGAATCTTGTAAAGCACCTGGACCCTTAGAAATCCTATTTATGAGAGTAAAAATAGTCAATAATGCCATTAATGCTGAAAAAGAATACAGGTTTGCTCCAAACACACTACTTACTAAAGAGAATAAAAATCTATAATATCCTACATAATAAAACTGAATTATATATGGCAGAGAAATTCCCAATAAAAGAAATAATTTGTATCTTGCATCCATATCAATCACTCATTTAGAATTTGTATCCTGCTAAAACTTTCTAAAATCTTCTTTGATATGTTGTCTTTTGTGCATAAATCTACTCTGAACCTTTTCTGCCTGCCGATATCTAATTGTTTTTGTAAATGTTTTCTTTCATTCTCAAATAATACTGAAATGTTCTGTTGTAATTTAGAATTGTTTTTTGTTGATATATACGATGTAGTATCTAAGAAAAATAAGTTGACTAAGTTCTTATTAAACAATCTCTTAAAATTATCCATTTCTATGTCTTCTGGAAATGGACTATCTACAACAAATAGAAAAATTGAAGATGGATCTGCATACGTTATTGCATGATTGATTAATGTTTGTGGATTGAATGAACTTTCCGCCTTTATCTGATAAATGTTATTGCATAATTCATATTGATTTCCGCTTATTGTCTTTGGTATATTGTTATTACTAAATATTACCTTGAACCTTCCTCCTGCATTATCTACTACCGACGATATCGTTATTGCTGCCTGAATTACTGAATCTAATTTTCTCTCGCCAATTGATCCATCGTTCATAGATTTACTATTTAGTATTACTAAATTCACGTCAATTCTCTGATCTAAATCAAATTGTTTTATTCTTGGCTCCTGATTTGATGATTTTGCCATGTATTTCCAAGCTATCCTTCTATATTCATCCCCTGAAATATATTCCCTTATGCCTGCAAAATCTGAGCCTAGGGGATCTGATCTTGTTGTAGAAGAAAGCGAACCTATCTGCACACTCTCATCAATTCTTCCTCTACCTATCCTTACATCTGGTAACACGGATACTAGATCTTTATTATTTACCTCCCTTGTCTTGTAAAATAAACCGAACTTATCGAATAGATTCAATTCTAGTTTCCCAAAATTAATTCTTCCCATTTGCAATGCTTCCAATTTATATTCAAATCTAATTTTCTCTCCTGGTATGAAGTTTATTGTATGTGGACTTACATCTTCTAAACTCTGAAATTCTTCTGGAACGTCTTTTGACAATTTCAATAATCCTATTGTTCTATATCCGTCATTTTGAATAACCAACGATGATGATATTATATCTCCCACAAACAACCTTCTTCTTGAAATCTCTCTAATTATCTTTACACTTGATAGCTCTCTGACTGAAAATATGAAAATTAGCAATTCCACCAAAAATATTGAAAATATAAACATAGATATTGTTAGAAATATAAATTCACTTGCAATAATAGAAATAGTAACAAACACAAAAAGTGAACTGAGAACTGAATACCCTCTTCTTGTTATCAACTTTCTCATCTCGGAGGATTTACACTATTTACTGCCTTGTCTATAATTTCTTTAATAGCTGAATAGTTGAACACTTCTGATGGATTGGTATTGCGAAGTAAGTAGTCTGGATTCAATATTAATCTATGATTTAATACTGAAAACAATAACAATTTCACATCATCAGGTGTCACATAATCGCGTCCATCTAGTGCCGCATTTACTTTACACGCACGCATTAAATGCAATGATGCACGTGGACTTGCTCCTAAATTAATTTCTTCTGTTTCTTTTCTTGTTGCATTCATTATAGATATTATGTATTCTTTTATCTCTTTTGATATTGTTATCTTTGATTTAATCTCATCTCTTGCGGCTACTATGTCTGTATTAATAGTGCTGAATTCTAGATTTCCTTCTGAATCCTTTTCGTATGTGTTTAGAACTTCTAATTCTTCTGTTTTATCTGGCAGCCCCATTATTATTCTGAACATAAATCTGTCTAATTGTGCCTCTGGTAGTGGGTATGTTCCTCTCATTTCTAATGGATTCTGAGTTGCAATTACCATGAATGGCTGCAAAAGTTTTTCTGTTTGTCCTTCTACAGTCACTTGATATTCTTGCATGGCTTCTAATAATGCAGATTGTGTTTTTGGTATTCCTCGGTTTATCTCGTCTGCTAATACTATGTTTGAAAATAATGGACCTTTTCTAAAGAAAAATTCTTGTTCTTTTACATTGAATACAAATGTTCCAGTTATATCTGAAGGTAGCATGTCTGATGTCAATTGTATTCGTTTAAATTCAAGTTCAAGAATATTCGCGAATGATTTTGCTAATAGAGTTTTTGCTATACCTGGTACACCTTCTATTATTGCATGTCCCTGAGCTAACAAAGCAATTGTTAATAGCCTGGTCTCAAAAGCTTTTCCTATAATTTTACCAGATATTTGTTCAATAATTTTATCATGAATTTCCATTGCTAACATTCAATCCAACTCCTAATTCATAGTATACATTGAATGCAAGAACTTAATTTTTGTGAACATCCTTTCATCCACAAATCCCTTTTCCACCATTTTTTTTGAATTTGAAATTATACGCAAATCATTATTATTTATATTTTCTTGACGTAAATTTATACCATCTAGTTCTTGTATCAATATTTGCGTTACTCGATAATAGTTTGGTTCCTTACCATTTAGATCTAAAAATGCACCATAGATAAAACTACTCTGATTGTTCTGTATATAGGAATCAATTTCTCTTCTTTTAATGAATGAATAACCTACTACTGCCAGAGATAGCGACACAGTTAATATTATATACATATCCATTACTGATTATTCCTCCGTAGGATGAAATTGTTGTTTTTTGTTATATTTCTTAATATATTGTTCATATTATCTAAATTCCCAGAATCCGTTATTGTCCTAAATCTTGCTAATTCATATTGTTCATACGCTGATAACAACAACGCTGAAACATTAGCTAGTTCAGGAATGTCACTTACTGTCTTTTTTATAGTTTCATATTCAGTCAGTGAATCATCATTAGGATATTTATCCATATTAGATAAGTTCTTTCTCAATAGGTTATAAGCGAATACTATCCCTTCATTAAAGTTTCCCCTAGAATTAAAATAATTTAATTGTTCGAACATCTCATTACTCCCAAATGCAGCTTTTCTTTCTGGTTCTATTTCTTTTGATTTTAATTTAATCTGAGGAAAATATATTCCCCAAGCAATTACTACTCCTAATGCTATTACAACTGCAATCAGCAACTGAATAAGTAGAGAACTTGAAATAATTTCCATATATGCTACCTTGTTCTTTTATCCACATCTATTGAATAGATTGATGCTTCTGGAGGGTTGTTTGGTGAAAATATTCCGATTATGAAACTTTCTCTTGGACTAAGCTCCATTATTGAAATTTCTGCTCTATTTGTAACTTCTTTTACATCGAATACTAAGTTAATTCCATCTAAATCAGAGGATAATTGAATAGAAGAAGGATCGATTAATTGTGGAGGTCCAGTATATATTATTCTGATGGTTTCTTCTGGATATATGATTCCTCCATTTTTGTCTCTAAATTCTAAATTATATTCTTTCAATACATATTTTGATATTACCCAATCGACGTTGTTTTCATTTCCTGGGTTTATTATAATTGATTCATTCTTGGAAATTCCGTTATAGTCTATTCTTAATGTATATTTTCCAGGAAATAAATCAAATACTGCTTTTCCCTCTACGTTGGTATTAGCTGAAACTGTAAATTCCTTCATTTCCTGCGTCTCTAAATCTCTCATATCCCAGAATATCTCTACTAATTGTTCATTGACAGGTCGTAGATATGGCTCAACTTCTTCTTTTAAAATTATATTCACTTCTAATATATACAGATTATCATCACCAAAACCTGAAGAAACATCATTATTACCAAACTGATCTTCTTCTGAACCAATTTGCGATTGAGACAAGCCTGCACTTTGTACAATCTGCAATAATAAAAATAACAAAACAGCTGCAATTACAAACGGTGTTATTCTTGTACTAAGAAAACGCACATCACTATGACTATTTCCTAACATCGTGTTCATTTTAACCTCTGTTTTTGTTATTGTAAACTGAATAAATTGCTATACTTACTGCTGCTAATGCAATCAATATGAATATATTTTCTTGAACATCTCCAATTATGCTTGTTTGCCCTGTTCCATCATCTGGTAACTTGAAAGCCGCAATTATTCCGGGTGTATTTGCAGCAACTTGACCTCCTCCAGATGGCACGAATAACATCATATCACCTCTTGCCGTTGCACCTACTGTGACTGTTCCAGCTCCTAATCCTCCCCATTGTATCTTACGTAATTCCTTACCTGTTTCTACATCTACAGCGTACATTACACTAGCTCTATCTACTAAGTATACTACGCCTCCGCTGACCATTACTCCTGAACTTTGATATCTGTTTGGCATTTCAAATACCCAATTAATACTCATGTCATTTACATTAATTGAGAATAACGTTGAATTTTGCCTTTCCCCTGGCACCGAACCATAAATAAATCCTTGAATATCTTTTCCTTTATAGTCTACTGGCCCCTCTGTAACTGTCCAACAGACTTTCTGACTTACGTAGTATAATATTCCTGATGAATATGCTCCTGCGTGTTCTATTCCTCCGTTTCCTCCAGGACAAAATGACTTGCCTACTAAAGATCTCTGTGATATTGTTAAATCTGCATTGTTTCCTGCATCATCATTTGGCACATTGAATGCATTATTTCCTAACATTAATGGTGTATGTAATGTCTTACCAGTTTCAGCATCTAATACAAAAACATGATCTGTTTTTGAACCCGCCATTATTACTTTCTTCATATCTCCGTTAATTTCTGTTTCAGCAAGAATTACACTCCAACCAACTTCATGGTCATTTATGTCATGTGGTACAACTTGATAATACCATTTCATTTCTCCACTATCTACATTTAATGCTATTATTGAACTTGCATACAAATTAGGTCCAGGTCGTAATGCTGCATCAAATACTCCAGAACTACTTCCTGTTGTGAAATATATTGTTCTCTCTGCCTGATCAATTGCAAGCATACTCCAAACTGCTCCTCCACCTATTAGATCAGTATCTCCCCAGTCTCCTGGATATGCCTTGATATTGCCTTTATCCGCATCTTTAAAGTCCCATTCTGGATCTCCTCCAGATGGTGGAACCGAGAACCACCTCCATAACTCTTCTTGCGTATTTATGTCATAAGCTACAACGAAACCTCTTCCTCCTCCATCTTGTACTGAAGGCCTTGCTATCAGTACGTCTTCAAAAATTACTGGACCATGTTCTCCAAAATATAATCCCGTATTTCCTTCTACGTCTTTACAAACATCTTTTATTACAAATATTTCTGCTCCATTTAATGCATCCAGTGCTATTATTCTACAATCTGATGCCATCATGTATATTGTTCCATCGTGATATGTTATACTCTTCTGACTTAATACGGGCCACCACCATTCTTCATCAACGAATTCCATAACATCTGCTTGATATTGCCATACCTCTGCACCAGTTTCTGCATTGATTGCAATTATTCTGTTATAGAATGTTGCAATGTATACTATTCCGCTTACAACCAAAGGTGCCGTTTGAAGACCTAAAGCAGGGGCTACATATGGAATTTTGAATGGATCTTCAGGAACTTGATATATCCAACTCAGAACTAAATTGTCTACATTATCTTTGTTGATTGTATCCTGTGGATGAAAATTTGTATTTCGTTCATCTGCTGCAGGCTTTATCCAATTCAATTCCGCATTCTGAGAAATCGCAGCAGGTATGCTTGTTGCTAACAATAAAAATATAATAAAAAATGAAACTCCATGTTTATTTATAATCATTGAATTACTTGACCCCCGCATGGATTTAAAGGTTAATAAAATATTACAAAATATTAATAAGTTTATTATGGAAATCTCTCATTAATAATGAAGAAAAATTAGTTGATAAGCATCTTTTTGATGCTTATCGTATATTTTATGAATTATGAAGAATTCTTCTACTAACCTACGCCTTTAGGTAAGTCACTACCTAATCCTAAGCTTTTGAATTCTTCCACGTATTCATCTTCTTTCTTAACGTGCTCTTCTTTTGGATAGTGGATGAATCCTTTGTCTAATGCTTGGCTTACCCAATATTCAGTAACAGTTCCAGGTCGTGCTGGCACCATTCCATCTAGTGTTCTTCCTAGTTCATTCTGCCAATCACTACTGCATATGAAGTTAAAGAATAACTCTGCCGCACCTTTGTTCTTACCTGCAGCTGTTAGACCTGCGCATCTTGCTATGGCCGATGGTGGAATGTCTGTTAATACGAGCGGTTTCAAACCTCCTTCTCTCATGTAAGAATAGTCATCTCCCATTCCTTGTTTACGAAGTGTTGCTGGTAGACCAAAAACGTGTTGGCCCAGACCTAGATTGTGTGTCATGTGTAGAAGACATTCATACGTGGCAGGCGCAACATTCTTTGCCATTGATTTCATAAGCTCGGTCCATTTACTTTCACCTATGTGTTCTTTCAATGAAATTAAATAATAGAATCCCATCTTTCCTTCAGGAAATCTTATGAGTGATTGAATTGCATGACTTGTCTGAATTTTCTGTCCAGCTATTCCTATTTTTCCGTTAACTTCGCTCCATTTTGGATCAACATATTCATCAAATGTCGTTGGAAGATAATCTAAACCCCCTTTGTCGGCATATAGCTTATTGAATAATGCATCATTGTAAACAACTCCTGTTGGCTCAACTGCCATTGCTGCCCATGTGGCTTTTTCATTTTTAATTATGTCTGGCCATAATTTGAGATGCGTCTTCTTTATGTATGAATTACATTCTCGCAGCATTCCTTTGTTTGTCATTTGTATTAGCATGAATTGCGGCATTATTACTACGTCTGCAGTACCTGGTTCGATATGTCTATTGTCTCCATCACTTGGCAGATCCTTGAATAATTCTGCCTCTCGTTCAATTCTTCTTTCAATTGGTACTGGGTGGGATGAAATATATTCAACATGTAGATTTAGATGTTCATATTTCTTACGAAATGCCTTGACAGAATTCTGTAATACTCCTCTTAATGAAGCATATATGATTAGTTTTCCATCTTCTTTTGCGGCTCTTTCCATTTCTTTTAACTCTAGATTCTCGTATCCTTGTGTCATAGCATGTAAATTATAGATTTAATTTAAAACACTATATGTAGAATTATTCTAACTTAGTCACTTAGATTACCTGTGCCTACTGATTTAATCCAAATTATTCTTTTACAACATGACATGCCGAGTCTGGTATCTCGATATATACATCTTCTCCACTCTCATGAAGAGAATGTATTGTTTCATCACTTCCTTCTTCAGGAATTATAAATTCCTCTATACTCTTTGGAACTTTGATTACCTGATCATTAACTATCATTTTATACTCAACAATTTGACCTGCATAAGTTGCACTTTTTATTTTTGCAGGTAAAAGATTATCGACTGACCTTTTATTATTATGAATGACTACTTCTGTACCTCTGATCAATATTCCGACTTCTTCATTTTCATTCCAGTCTCTTTGTTTTCTACAAACAATCTTATGATTTCCTATCTTTATCTCTACAGTTTTCTCTGAATTATTTGAAACACTTCCTTTTATTAACGACATATCTCCCAATATAATTCCAGCATAAGAATTTGGAGGATCTCTCAATAAATCTATTGGAGTTCCTGTAGCTTTGATTACTCCTTTATCCATAATGATTATATGATCGCTCAATGATAATGCTTCAGTTCTATCGTGTGTTACATATATTGTTGTTATTTTTAATCTTCTTTGTAAATCCTTCAATTCAGTACGCATCTCATCTCTTAATACTACATCTAAATTGCTAAGCGGTTCATCTAGTAATAATAAAGTTGGATTATATACCAATGCTCTTGCTAAAGAAACTCTTTGTTGTTGTCCTCCACTAAGATTTGGCACTAACCTGTCTTCAAGTCCATTCAATTTTACTAATTTTAATATGTCTAAAACTTTTTTCCTAATTTCATCCTTTTTCATATTTCTAATTTGTAAAGGATAAGCAACATTCTCAAAAACAGTCATGTGAGGCCATAGAGCATATGATTGATATACCATCCCCATTCCTCGTTTTTCAGTAGGAATAAACAAGTTTTCATTTTTAGAAAATAATACTTTATCACCCAGTTTCATCTTTCCCCCATCAGGTCTTTCAACTCCCACTATGCACCTCAATACAGTTGTTTTTCCACATCCACTAGGACCTAAAATCGTAACAAATTTTTCACTAGGCACTGTAAAATTAATATTATCAATAATTAGATTATCTCCAAATCTTTTTGTTAATTTTTCAATCACCAGTTCAGCCATATCTAATCACTAAGTTGTTTATGAATATACTTTGTAATTTATTAATAATTTTATATTTAGAAATTAGTGGTAACGACACTTCGAAAAAGCAATGTTTATCTTAAACTAAAAATATCGTGTAACATTTGTCATCTAATGTATCTAGACGTAAATTTTTAGGTTTAGCTGGAGCTGCAGTTGGTCTTGGCGCAGCTGGCTATTATGGACTAAACAACTTTACTCAAAGTCCTACAACTGAACCTGGCGCTCTTTCTGATCGATATACTCGTCTTGCATTACCAAAAAACCCACAAAATTTCCTTCCTGACGAATATGTTGACTTCATTCGTTGGCTCGAATCAGTCTCTGAGAAAATAGCCGGAAAGAGTTTGAGAATTGCCATAGAGGCTGAAGTTGGCCCTCGTTCATTACATCGTAATCGTATTGATTTTGAAACCTCCACTGGAGTAGAGTTGAAACTGGAATTTGATATCTATAAAAATAATCTTTCAAAATGTTTATTGGCGGTTTCTACTCAATCTCCAACTTTTGACATAATGAATGTCGACGTTTCTCAAGTAGGTCGTTTTGCCCCACATATATTGACTATTGAACATTTACTGGAAACCTACCCTGAATTTACTTATCCAGGACTTAATTTAGACGACTTTGTAAATCCTGTAATAGATTTCACATGTACTTATCCACCAAAGCTTAGTGCACCTTGGAATATTGACTTTAATGGAACTTTCACTCAAATGCCCCAAGAAGTTCCTTTAATGGTTCGTTTTTTTAGAAAGGACCTATATTCTAAAGAAGGTCGTGAAGTCTCAGTTACTTGGGATGAATATCTTGACGACATAAGACATTTTCATGATCCTTCTAGAACGAGATTCGGTACCGTATTAATGGCTGCTAAATTCCCATCAATAATTATGGAATTTCATAATTGGTTATATTCATTTGGCGGTAAACTCTGGGATATTAAAAAAGACGGTACTATTACTGCCGATATAAATAGTGATGTTGCTGTTTCTGCATTAGAACATTATTTAGAAGTAAGTAAATACGCTGAACCTAATTCTGCATTCTATGGATGGGCTCCTGCAGCTGAATCAATGTCTCAAAGACGAGCCGCTACATGTATTAATCTCACCGAATTTGCATCTTTGATGGACATTCCTGGAGAATCTTATGTAGTTCGTGATGTAGGTTATACTAGAAATCCTGTTGGCGACGCCGGTGCATCCCATCATTATTCTGGTGCAGGTTTAGCTATTCCAAAATATTCAAGAAATCCTGCAGCTGCATGGGTCTTTATTCAATGGGCTACTGTATCTTCTATGCAATTGATTGCAGCTATGGATCCACTAGCTCTTGCAGTACCGACTAGAAATTCTGTTTATGAAGATCCAAATGTTCAAGAACTGATAAAAGAAGGAACTATAAGACATTTTGACACTGTTAAGAATGCTATAGATCGAGACGAGATTAATATTAAACCCGGATTCCCTAAATGGGATTCAATTGAAGGCGAAATGTTAAACCAACTTAATCAAGTAATTCGAGGTAACCTTTCCCCTCGAGACGCATTAAATATTGTTCAAAAGCGCGCAGATGATGTAGGACCTTTTACTTTCTAATTTTATTAAATACTTAATAGTTTGATTATTATTGATTTAACAGGGGAGATTTATGTCAACAAATATTATTGTAGATGCAGTTAATGTTACAAAACAGTACGGCGATTTTAAAGCATTAGATAATTTATCACTTCAAGTTGAACGTGGTGGCGTCTGGGCATTGTTAGGTCCAAATGGTGCAGGTAAAACTACATTTTTGAAATGTTTGTTAGGTTTGAAAGAATTTTCAGGTGAAATTAAAATTGATGGTTACAATATTAAGAACGATCCAAAGAAAGCAAAAAGTCAGATTGGATATGTTCCACAACATCCTTCATTGTATAATGAAATGACTGTTCAAGAATCATTGAGATACTTTGGTGATATGCGTGATGTAAAACGTTCACGTCTACGTGAACTCCTAGAATTTGTCGGCCTTGAGCTATGGGCTCGTCAACCTGTCGGAGCATTATCTGGCGGAATGCAACAACGACTTATGCTTGCCATTGCTTTACTTTCTGATCCACCAATTCTTCTTCTAGACGAACCTACTGCAAATCTTGACGTTAATCGTCAGGTTGAATTTAGGAACTTAATTAGCCTGCTTGTAAAAGAAGGAAAGACAGTTATTCTCACTACTCACTTGTTAGGTGATGTCGATCATATCGCAGAAAAAATTATGCTTTTAAATAAAGGACAACTTGTTGTAAAGTCCTCAGTTAGTGATTTATTCAAACAATTAGACTTGACTTCTCAAATGTTTGTAGAAATTACTGATACTGCAAAGGAACAAGATGCTATTTCTGCACTCGAAAAAGCAGGAGCCAATGATATACAGGTAAAAGGTAGTTGGTTTGAAATGCGTATTGATCCATCGAAGAAAATATCTGTTATTGATAATTTGCGAGAAAAAGACTGCACAATTAATGATTTCAAAATTGAAGAACCTAATCTTGAAGACGCATTTAAGAAAATTACATCAGGAGAGGAAAATTAATGACTAGTCCATTTCTTATGATTATGAGAAAAGAACTGAAAGATTCTCTTCAGAGTAAATGGCTTATTACTTTCGGTGTAACTTTCTTCTTTCTAGCACTTGGTGTGCCTTATATTATTCTTGGAGCTGGCGGTTTATTGCCAGGAGATTATCCTGGTATGGTAGTCGGAACACTTGTCACACTTGCCGTTCCTCTTGTCCCATTGGTTTCATTAGCTATGTCTTCTACCTCTATCGCTGGCGAAAGAGAGGTTGGAACTATGGAGTATCTTCTTGCACAACCTTCAACAAAATTTGAAGTATTCTTTGGAAAGTATCTTGGTCTAGTAACAGCTCTTACTTTGGCTATGTTCTTAGGTTATGGCGGTGCCGAGCTTATTGTTTATTCTACTAATCCTGAATTTATTGCTTCTTTCATATATGCCTTAGTATATTCACTAATGCTTGCTGGCGCATCTGTCGGTCTAGGATTCATTGTATCTGTTTCAGTAAAAACTCGTGCTGCAGCTATAGGCACTGGATTATTCTTGTGGTTTGTTCTAGTAGTAATTTACGATAGTGGTTTCTTAGGTGTTATTACTGTTGCACTCGACGCAGATTCATTGTTAATTCCTCTTACTTTAGCGAATCCTGTGGAAACAACAAGAATACTTGCTTTAATGCATATGGCTGAAAGTCCACTTAGAGGAGAACTTGGTCCACAAGCCGCATACTTACTACAAAACTATGGATCAATTACTGCATCAAGAATACTTACAGGCGTTCTTTTATTATGGGTTATAGTCCCAGTTGCTATTTCATATCTTATCTTCCGTAGACAGGATGCAACTATATAATTTTCTTATAATTCTCTTTTTGAATTTTTATTCAAGTAGTATAGTATTCCTGTTCCAGTAATTCCTAAAGTAAGAACTGAAATTACAATTAAAAGTTCATTCGGAATTTTCTGTCCAATATTATTATTTTCCTCTGTTTTTTGCACTATTATGATTTCACTTTCAGTTTCTCTGTATGTTTGTGAACCGTCGAATTTTACTTGTACTTTGTATACTTCTTCCAAAGCTTGGAATTGAATGTTTGAATATCCTTTATTGTCCGTGATCTTGTTCGTAAAAATCCTATCATTAATATAAAAAACCAATATTTGATTGTCCACAGGTCTACCATCCGCGTTGAATAAATTCGCCGATACATCGACTATATTGTTCTGCATCTTATTATTAACAACTGACAATTCAATTATTGTATCTTCTTTATTCGTCGCTTCAACATTCGGTGATATTATTAATAATAACAATAAAACCGATTTGTACAATAGTCGCATTATTATTAATCATATATGAATAAAATATTAGTTTTTTGATTAGATTTTTATGATAAATTCTTAATTTAACAACCAATTTATATAAACTAATTGACTAATAATCCCATGATTCGACACATAACTATAGTTGGATTACTAGTTGCTTTAATTTTGGCACTATCTTCATTTGCATTAGTTGCTAATGCATTTGACCCTGGAGGTCCTCCAGGCGGTGGTGGTATACCAAAAGTAGTTACTGGTAATTGGGAATTTATTAACTATCAACCTACTGGTGGTAGTTATAGTCCACAGTTCGAAATAAACAATGAAAATGCTCAATGGTTGGAAATGAAATGGTTGTTTCCATACCCAACCAATGACTTCTCTTGGGGTAACTCTCAAGCTGGTTCAAGCGCACCAGTTCTTATTGTTGACGGTGTTGCATATGTAAGTAAAAACTCACGTGCAATACATGCAGTTGACGCAAAGACCGGTGAAGAAGTTTACTTTACTGATGAACCAGCAAACTTATGGGATGGACCTGCAATTACTGCAGAGTATCCATTTTTCCAAAGTGCATGGGGACATACTCATGCTATGAATTATTACCGACAATTCGGTGATAGTGGCTGGTTAATTTCAAGTAGTCAACCTTGTCTACTTAGCGCATGGAACGCAGCCGACGGTTCATTAGCATGGAGCATTGGCGTTGAAACACTTTGTGGTACAGTAGCTGAATTTGGTAATCCTGACGAAGGAATAATCGGAAGCTTCGGAAGCAAAGGCAGAATTTCAGGTCAATCAAATCACCCTCCAGCATTTAGTGGAGATACAATGATTTGGCCAATTATGGGCGCAAGTGGTGGCGGAGGACGTTCTTCTATCAAAGCATTTGACATGTCTGATCCAAATAATCCTGTAGAATTATGGCAAACTTGGTTGATGCCAGATAATCGTGGTACACAGAAAAACTGGGCTATTGACGCTTGTACAGAAGCAAACGGAAATGGTTGGTACTTCTCTGCACCTGACTTCTTTGAAACTGGAAAACTTGCAATAAACTGTACTGAAGTTCCAGACGAAGCAGTTGAAAACGACTGGATTAATATGAAAGAAGGAACTCCTCATTTCGGTGAAGTCCATACTGCTAGCGCAATGTCAGTAGTTTGGGGTAATTATCCAATTGATGCGGAACTCGGTTTAGTATATATTGGAACTGGAGATGTAGGACCTTACAGTAATGCATCGTACAGATTTGGACCTAACTTATTTGGTAGTTCCATAGTTGCACTTCAAATAGATACTGGTAAAATTCAATGGTGGTTCCATTCTAATCCTCACGACTTATGGGATTGGGACTGTTCATGGGGTGGCATAATGGCCAAAGCTCAAGGAACAAAAGTTTTAATTAAAGGATGTAAGAACGGAATGGCATATGCATTGAATGCAGCCACTGGTGAACCTGTATGGGTATGGGAAGCTCCAACAACTTGGAGAACTGCACCTGGTACTAACTACGGTCTAGATAAAGACGGAAACGCAGGCGCTGACGGCGAAGCATGCTGTCGTATGACAAAAGAACACATGGGCAAAGATTGGCTAAACGCACCTGATCCAGAACCTGTTGTTTGGAATCCATGGTTAGCCGGAGCACTTGAATCTGATATGTCTTACAACGGCAAACACATATTCGTTGCAAATTACAATGATCCACGTTGGACAACAACTGGTAATGTTATAGACTTTGGTAACCAGGCAAGTAACATTCAGGCAAGTGGACATCCTGTCAATACTACAATCTATGCAGTCAATATTAACACTGGCGAAGCAGACTGGAGTGCATTCATTCCTGACGTGGGATTCCGTGGTGGATTGATGTCTACCGGTTCAGCTGTATATGGATATGCAGGTGACGGAAATCTATACATATTCGATGCAAACACTGGTGAATTAGTTGAGAAAAAATTCTTTGGTGTACCTGTTAGTGTAATGCCAACAATTGGCGCTGACTCTGACGGAAAACACAAGATCTTCCTTCACATAGGCGGTGGTGGTGGTTTCGTATATGGAAACACTGCAACTGAAGGCTCACTCGTTGCTTTAGGTCTACCTGACGTCTTACCTGAAATTGAAACTATAATTCAAGAAGTAGAAGTTATAGTTGAAAGAGTAGTTGAAGTCGAAAGAATAATCGAAGTTGAAGGTGGTGAAGTCATAGTAGAGAAAATCATTGAAGTCGAAGTCCCTATCGAAACAGTTGTTGAAAGAGAAGTAACTGTAGAAATTGTTACTACTGAAGAAATCATCAGCCCAGTATCTTATGTAGCTATTGGACTTGGTGTAGTTCTAATCGTAGTAGCTGGTGTTCTATTCCAACGCTCAAGAATAACATAATAATCTAGTTGTCCCTTCGGGGACAACCAATATTTTTTTTAAATACAAAATTTCTGATATTCATTATCACTTAGTATGTTTCATCATTTTTTTTTAACAAAAATTCATAAAATACCTTTACTAAAAAAGAATTTACAAGTACTATATTATTCTACGACTATTATTGTTCCTTCCATCCAAGGATGCGGTGGACAAAAATATTTGAATTCACCCACTTCGTCAAATACAAAGCTGAATTTATTATCTCCAGATACAAACAAAAATCCAGAATCAAATAAACCATTTTCTTCCATAACTTGGTGGTATGGAACGTCTCCTCCAGCTCCTGCCGTCTGATCTCTCATTATCCAAGTAACTGTTGTTCCTTTCTTTACTTGTATTTCTGGTTGCTCAAATCTTCCCTCGTTAATTGATAATCTTACATCTCCAAATTGTCCACCATTTTCTAACGTAATTAATTTACATGTATACGTCATTGGATTTTCTGGCGTTGATCTTAATTCTTTACCGAATGGACAATCATTCATTTGATCCGCAATCTCTTCTTGAATAATCTGTTCTACAATTTCTGGTAGTTCTGGTTCTATTACTGGCATATCTGGATTTTCTATAATCTCTATTTCCTGTTCAATTTGTTCCTCTTCTACTTCGATTTGTTGTTCATTCTCTTCTCTGTTCTGTTGATCAGAATTCAATTCTACCGGACTTGGATAATTTATTAGAAACAGAATCCCTATTGCTACTGCAAATATAATTATAATGATTGGGAAATTAAAATTTCCTGACTTTGATTCCAATAATTATTCCACAATATTATTTGTTATATACTTTCATAAGATTCTCAATAATGCCAATCCCCACTATGAAATTATGTTCTCTCGAACAAATTTTAGGCATATTTATATATGAAATTTCCAATTTCTAATAAAGCCTATTAACAACTTTGAATAATTTATTTCGTGAGACAAATCCAACTATTCGTATTATTTATTTTATTAATTGCAGCTATTACATTTCCTCTTAATCTTGGTGATAATCCTACAATTGCATCAGGTCAGGAATTGACTAGAGAGATGTCAAATTGGGATATGATTAATTATGGCAAGTATGGCACAAGTCATAATCCTCAATCAATGATTAATCGTGATAATGTAGATAATCTTGAAATGAAATGGATTTATCCTTATCCTCCAACAACTTATCCAACTATTGGTGGCGCAAAAACATACGCTGGTTCAGGTTCACCTGTTTTGATTGTTGACGGTATTGCATATTCTGCAACAAATCAAAGGGCTCTTGTTGCTGTTGATGCCGCAAGCGGCAGTTTGATTTGGAATTCTATAGTTTCCTATGATAATGATATCTTACAACAAGAATATCCACACGTTAAAGGAATGTTACCTCATACACACGCAGTAAATTATTATGATGATAGAGGAATAATTATTCCAAGTTTACAAGCTTGTCAAATTGACGGACATGATTCCCTCATTGGAGATATTTCTTTCTCAATCAAAGAAATGTGTGGAACCGAGGAAGAAGCTCGTGCTTGGGGAAATCAAGGTTATTATGCTAGTATAGGAACTCATCCTCCACAATTTTATGGAGATATTATGGTTGTTCCTGTCATGGGTTCATCAGGTAATGGCGGACGATCATTTGTTGCAGGTTATGATGTAAGTGATATGGATAATCCAAAAAGAATTTGGCAAACATTTTTGGTTCCACCTGCAGAAGGAGATCCTGAATGGGCATTACATCAATGTGATATAGGATGGTTCTTCTCTTATCCAGAATGGTTAGACACTGGTAGACTTGGAGTTCCATGTAATGAAGTTCCTCGAGAAAATCTTATGAATGACTGGATTAATCCACAAAGTTCACGTAACATGGTTCATACAGCAAGTACTATTGCAACTGTTTGGGGACATTATCTAATTGATGAGGAAACAGGTATTGTTTATCTTGGAACTGGAGAAAGTGGTCCTTATCCTAATGCATTAAGAAGACCTGGTGTTAATCTTTATGGAAGTGCTATTGTAGCTCTTGATGCAACTACTGGAGAATTTATATGGTGGTATCAAACAGTACCACATGATATGTGGGATTATGATTGCTCATGGAATGCAATCCTTGGTGAAGTAGAAGGCAAGAAAGCTATATTCAAAGGTTGTAAGAACGGATTCATGTATGCACTTGATGCAGCAACTGGCGAACCATTTTGGATCTATCATCCCCCATCTGCATGGCTTCCTCAGCCTGGAATGTCGTATCCAGATCCAAAAAATATCGATGATTTACAACGAGGATGGCCTACTTCTCATGTAGGTGAATTGTCATTTACTAGTGCAAATTATGCAGGTGTTCTTGAAGCAGATATGGCTTATGACGGTGAGAGAGTATATCTAGGTTCATATAATATGCCGGTCACAGTAATTGTACCTGAATTTCCAGAAGATTTTGGTAATACATTAGTAATGGTTCCTACTAGCCATCCAACTAATTCATCAATCTATGCCATAGATGCTAACACAGGTGAAGAAATATGGAGTTTCTTTATTGACGGTGCTGGCTTTAGAGGCGGTCTAACAGTGTCTGGAGGAATTGTTTATGTACCTTCAGGAGATGGTTGGTTATATCTTCTAAATTCTGAAACTGGCGAAGTTATTTCAAAGCGTTCCTTTGGAATTGGTTTATGGACACAAGCTACGATTGGCGCAGATAGTTTGGATAATATGAAAGTATATGTTAACACTGGCGGTATGTCTATTGCATCTTGGGGACAAACAGGAATTCCAGGTGCAATGATTGCTTTAGGACTTGGTGATGAATCCAACGTTGTTATTTCTGAAGAAGTAGTAGTTGCTCCTGCAGATCCTGGCGAACCTGCTGCTCCATCTCAAGTTCAAGAAGTAGTTACAGAAATTGAAACAATTAAAACCGAAACAATAATTAGTCCAATTTCATATCTTATGATAATTATATCATTTATTATTCTAGCAATCTCTGCTACTATGTTCATTACAAGTGGAAATTGGAAACTTGGATCTTAGTGTTTAGTATGGCTACATTAACAAAATCCGATAGAACTAAGGTGGCCTCGGTATTCTTTCTTATAGGAATAATTGGAATTGTCGGAATAATTACCTACCCTTCTATCCCTATTTTTCCTGACAATGAAATAGTAACTTATCCAACTATTGTCAAGAAGACAATTCAAGAGGAGCCACGTGAAGGTGAAGAACCTGTTCAAGTTGAAGTAGTTGTAGCTGAACCCGTAATAAGTGGCGATCATCCACAAAAAGAACTACTACGAACTACAATTGATGAATATCATGCAGCTTTTGGTTCTCGAGATAGCAGAGAAACTCTAACATATTATTCAAATAACAAAGCTACTTATGCTGAATGGACTGGACAAGCAGGAGCTTTTGCAGGCAGTTACAAAGGCTTTAACAATATACGAATTCTGATTTCTACAATTCTTGGAAATACTATATCCATCGAACTCAATATGATTAGCTATGATGTTACATTTACTGGAGATCAAGCTACTGTAGTTCATAGTCTTTATAATCACGGTGAGGGAAAATTAATTGGCGAATTTAGCATGAACGTTAATGCGGTTTCTGTATGGGAGTTCTCTGATGGTCAATGGCTTATTATTGATGACAGATGGGACTTTACGAATTTTGAAACTGAAGTCGTTGCTGAAGGAACTGTATTTCCATTACAATGGTACAAATTAGGAGATTACAGTGTTCTAAATCGCAATGTAGTAATTTCTTATGAAGAACTTAGGATGTTTGACAATCCTTAATCAAATAGGCTAATTCTTAGCCTTTCTAAAAATCAATCCAGAAATAATTATCAATACAATTGAAAATCCTAGTATTATATATGAAATCGGATTGACAACCTCTTTTGTTATTATAATTTCTTTCTCAACAAACACTTCTACTTGATTCTCTTCTATTCTATTTGATATATTTTCAGACAACCCATATGCAAGTAATGCTCCTGGTATTGGTTCAGACCTTCCTAATATCCCTCCAGTTCCTATTAATGAAAAAATCTTGATATTTCCATCCTTGTCTGCTCCAAAAGCTGGCTGAACTGGACATTGATGCCCTTGTATTCTTTCCCATAATAATTCACCGTTCTCTTCATCCAATGCTCTTATCACTCCGTCTGTATCACAAAACCAAATCATCTCTCCTGATGCAGTTACGCCCCCTCTTATTCCAACGTTGTCAATGTCGTATTTCCACCTTAACTCTCCTGTTTCTGCATCATGGGCCCATACTGTTGCATTAGATGCAAATTCTTGTTCAGAATATAATGAGATTCTCCCCCATGAATTTCTCATCGATGGTTCAACAGCTGTAATTTTCTGCAGTGACCATCTATGATAAGTTGTAGAAAACACCTTTCCATATGCAAATGTCACATCAGATTCTGCCCCACCTGATTCCTTTCTCCAGTTTGGTTCATTATTTGGATAAGAAACCCATGGCTTGTTCATATCCTCTTTAATCATTGGATCTAAAGCAAAATCAAAATTTGGTTGTGGTCCTAGGTTTCCTCTTTTCACATGCGGATGATAATTTGTACTCCATAGTAATTCTCCTGTTTCTGCATTCATTGCATAAAGGTATGCTCCTTTACACAACTTGAACACTGTTTCAGTACCTTCTACATCCGCTAATACAGTATTCCACGAACAATCTAAATCGCCCAAGTCATGTGATACAATTTGATGCCACCAAAGTAGATTACCTGTCTTCGTTTCTATTGCTATCACCGAATTACTGAAAACATTTGGCCCTGGTCTATATGTGGCATTCCAACTTGGCGATGGATTTCCTGTTGCCAGATAAGCTATTCCCTTATCTTCATCCACTGCCCATTGACCCCAACCTATTCCTACATCTCCCTTTCCAAAACCACAATTGTCTGGGCATTCACCCCAATCATTTCTTAAAACATCTTCTGGAATCTCAGTTGCTTTTATTCCTTGAATCCAACCCTTGTCTGATACTCTTATAGTCCATTCCGGGTCTCCCACATCTTGCGGAGGCATAATATAAAATGTCCAAAGTAGTTCTCCTGAATCAAGATTGTATCCTCTAAACGCCCCTCTTCCTCCTTCAACTGCTTCTCTTCCTCCTGTTCCATAAATTAGTACCCTGTTATTTGTGTCAAATACAGGACCGGAAGATTGTAGACCTTTGAACAATCCTACATTTCCTTCTAAATCTTTACATGTCGGCGTCTTTAATCTGAATTCTATCTCTCCTGTTTTTGCGTTAAGACCAAAAACCTGACAGTTTGGCCAAGGAGCAAATATCATGTTTTCTGTGTAGGAAAAACTATGCGCATGACTTGACAATGATGGATAAAAATCTAAATTAACTGGTAAATCTCTTTTTGCAATCTCTATATTCACTAGATAAGGATCTGCTTGAAATGACCAAATATCTTCTCCAGTTTTTGCATCTACTGCAGAAATTCTTAGGTCTTCCATTCTATTGTAAACAACTCCATCTACAATTATTGGATTTGCAATAGATCCAATTCTTGGTTCTATTCCATCTATTGCTTCAGGCAGTGGCCATGCATGTACCCATTTTAATTCCAAATCATTTACATTTTCTTTATTTATTTGTATTTGTGGATTAAATCCAGTTGCACGATAATCATAATTTGGGGCAACAGAATTAAAACCCTCGTCATCTATTGCCTTAGAAAACATTATCTCAGTATTCAATGAAGTTACTAATGAAATAATTAAAATAAGAATTAATATGCCTCTTTTTTGCACAAACTAAATTTATCATGTCTTCCCTAATAGGTTTAATGAAAAATCTCTTTTTATCTAATTCTTCTATATGATATTAGAATTATACTCGATGCTATTATGCCAAGAATAAGATACAATATTGGTCCAATACTTTTACTGTTGATTACATTATTATTTTCACTTTCTAGTTCCTTCGTGATATTCTCTTGCATTTCGGTTTCTTCTGAAATTCCTAAAGCAATCAAAGACCCTGGTATCTGATTATGTGATAATCCGCCTATTTCTTCTCTTCCTCTTCCTCCATTTATGATATATATCTGAAATTCACCATCTGAATTTCGTCCAATTGTCGGCTGTGTTGTAAGTGGCGTATTGAGAAATATTTTATGTAATAGTTCTCCTGTTATCACATTTAATATGTACAAATTTCCATCCGCAGCCGGTATGATTGCCAAGTCTTCTGTTGCAATAATACCTCCCCTGTATGCAACTCCATCAATAAAGTAACTCCAAACCTCTTCGCCAGTGTTTGCATCTATTGCTAATATTGTTGTATTTTGTGTTTGTTTTGGATAGTTTAGATTATATTCTCCTGGAGGAACTCCTATACCTTTATGATTTCCTGCTTTTACACTAGCATCCCATCCAAGACTTAACGGCAATATTACTATTCCCTCTTTTTCATTATAAGCAATATCTGCCTCGCCAGCTCTTAGTGGTATTATATAGAACCAATCCTTCGACGGATAGTTCAACCATTTCTTTTCTTGCATGTCATAATGACTCATTACATTATTCCAATACCCGTCTTGAGTTTTTGGATCACAT